>ERZ1027236.485-NODE-485-length-13386-cov-4.034281_pt1 | contig 13386 bp, 9 predicted proteins | sample MGYA00519265_ERZ1027236 | MGnify/ENA primary metagenome ERZ1027236 (study PRJEB26926, sample SAMN06164642) | human gut metagenome | biome: ENVO:00009003; feature: ENVO:2100002; material: ENVO:00002003 | host: Homo sapiens | place: USA | collected 2012 ... | reverse complement strand
CCCTAGAGTTCGTCGGCAGCGTCAGATGTGTATAAGAGACAGTCGGCATACTGCTTTTCATTCAGAGTCTTTTTCATCAACTTCAGATTACCATAAACTGCATTACGGAGTAACTTCTCCTGATTCTTCTTGGAATTTGTAGCGCGTTCCATCTGTTCTGTAAAATATTCGCAGATGTTTGCCACTTCTTCATGCTGGTTGGAATCCAGATTCAAATACTTGCTCAACTTTGTTATGTTGATGTTACCTTCCCATTTTGCAGTTGTAGGCTGGTTTTCTGCTGCAAATGTTGTAGCAGTCAGGCAGACTGCTGCCACTAATGTTAATCCTAAACGTTTCATAATACCTACTTTTTAATTGTTATTCCTAAAAACTAATTTCAATCTAATACCTATTGAAAACTCTCTAAGCGCTTAGCTTTTTCTTTTACCTATGCAAATGTAGGTATATGTTTTATAACACAAAAATGAATAAGGGAAAAAGTGTAGTTTATACCTTCATTTCTTGACTTAAATCAATTTTATAGTGTGAAAATGCTTTGTTTAGATGCTTTTTGTAATACGAATGTAATGTGGACTAACTGAATTTATATTTGTAGTAATGGATAAAAGGATTTTTATTAGTCAAAATGTTATTGCCAAATAGTTTCGGGTAATTCTATGATTACTCTGCTTTCAGAGCAGACTCCCACAAAGCCTAATCCGCCTATGACGTTGCAAGGCAGACTGATAGGTTCCATTAAAGCATCGTCGTAATCCCCATCATCCAGGCAGTTTAAGGCTTTTAGATAGCGGTATTCGGCTTCAGTGATGCTAAGCAACCGTACGGTGATGGTTTGTTTGCGGGATATATGGTCGTAGTAGTGTCCCTCTATCGGATAATAATCTTGGTAGAGAGGGGTGTATACTTTCAATGTGGCATAAGAGTTACGGAAAGTGTTATCATTGAATATGTTGTATTTGTTATTTATGGTGGGAAACAATTCATTTTCTTCATCATCATAGTTGCTGGGGTGGCCGTCAGTCAGTATAACATCTTCCCGGTTGATGATTTCGTTCTGCCGGGGAGCAAGGATGGTAGTGTCTCTAGGTATGGAGGCCCAATGCCAAGAGCCGTCCTCGTCTTCCACTTTGATGAGGCTGCCGTTTTCATCCTCCAGATATTCTTTCCATTTGCAATAGTAACTACGGTCATTCCAAATGTCCAGCCGGTAGTAGTTCTTCTCGTTGGGGCGGTCTTGCAATGTAATTTTGTATTGGCGGTAAAGGGTTTTCCCGCTGTACTCGCGCAGGTAGGCCAGGCAAGTATCCACGTGCAGGCTCTCTATCGGTTGTGGCACGGTGACTTCGGCACTGGCATGGTATTTTCCGTTTTCGGCAGTGGCTTCCAGACGTATGTTGTCACCGGGATGCAGTGTGCTGGTCAGACGATATTTCTTGAAACGTATACTTTTCAGTAATGATTCATAAATGTCCTTATCAAGTTCTCCTTCCAGATGCCCATAAATTTCTTCCGGGGAAACCGCTTTCGGAGTTTCTGCTATTTTGCCATTGATGTAGAGGAAAAGAGTTGCTTCGTTCAAATGTTCAATACTATAGCCCTCGCCTAAATGGAGATAGACATCATTCTCAGCTTGTCCGGTTTCGAGCAAGGCGTTCATGATGATTTGCGGATCTTGTTGTCCGGGATTGTAAGGAATCTCGTTTTCGCAGGCTGTTAGGAAGCCTACAATAGTTATGTATATAATAAGGTGTAATTTCATTTTTGTTTTCATATGCCGGATTTGTTTTTAAAATCTATAAGTATAGGTAACAGAAGGAATACAAGGCAGTATTGTTATTTTCTTGATGACAGTTTGAGCTTTCTTCTGCCCGGTATTTCCATGATAAATACTTTCGTAGAAATCATCGTAGTATACGTTGTATCCATTTTTGTATTTGCTGTAAACGATGTTCGGATTCATGGCATTGTATGCATTGTAGATACTGATATTCCAGGTACGCATACCATGTTTGGTCTTCTTGTTGAAGTTGACGCCGAGATTCAAACGATGGCTGGCGGGAAGGCGGTAATTGTTACGCCGGGAGATGTAACCGGTTTCCTCAATAGAGCCATCGGGCCGGATGATGATTGTTGCCTTTTCGGGGATAGTGATACATCCACCGGTATTGAATATCCAGGAAGCTCCTGCATCAATGCGGTCACTGAACTTATGGCTGAGATTGAGGCTGATGCTGTGGCGGCGGTCATATTTGTAGGGGAACCATCGGCCTTGGTTGATGGTACCGTTCTTAAAACGGTGATCGGTCTTGGATAGGGTATATGCCAGCCAGCCGGTAGTCTTGCCCAATGTTTTCTGTACCATCAGTTCCAGACCGAAGGAGCGGCCTTCGCCCATTTCCACTTTTTCTTCCCAGTTGGTAGAGGTGCCGAAGAAGGATACACCGTCTTGATATTCAAGTATGTGTTTCATCTGTTTATAATATCCCTCGACGGAGAACTCCCAACCCGGCAGTCCGGAATAGTAGCCTCCTATGGAGAACTGGTTGGCATACATCGGACTGATGTCTTTGGTAATGGGCACCCAGAGGTCGGTAGGCATAGACAGCGGAGTGGAGGACAGCATATGCACATACTGTGCCATGCACGTATAGGATGCTTTGGCGGAATATCCTTGTCCGAGGTCATAGCGGGCGGAAAGGCGGGGCTGCAGCGAATAGTAGCTTTTCCCTTGTGTGTGGAACAGCGATGTGCGTACACCTGCATTCAGACTGAACCTGGCGTTTACATTGAAATTGTCTTCGGCGTAAAGGGAGATTTCTTGTCCGCGCATGGCATGGCTGTTGCTGGTATTGTAAACCGTATCTTCCTGGAGGGCGCCATTATCTATATCTTGTATTTTCGAGGTAGCTATTCCCGGACGGAACGTATGGTGGATGTACTCTGCACCGAACTTGATGTGGTGCTGCGGCATGGGGGTGTAGTCAAAGTCCATACGCGCACTCCAGTCACGGATACCGGAGTTGAACTTGGAGGAGTAATAGTATCTGTCTTGTACTTTATTGGCGACAGTATAGGTATCTTCCATGTTTCCGTCCAGCCCCATCTCATATTTGTTGTATGAGACGGTGGTGTTGCAAAACAGCTTGCTGTTGAATACATAGTTCCAGCGGCCGTAGGCGATGGTGTTTCCCCAATTCAGATGGCTGTTGTCCTTGGAATAATTCTTAATGCTGTTGTCGTAATTGTCACCGTGGTAGTAACTGTCATAATGATAGTGGTCTTTCCCCTTGTAGAAACTGAGGAAGATGCGGCTACGGTCGCTGAACTTATGGTTGACCTTTGCATTGACGTCGTAAAAATAGTAGTTGTATTTGTCGGAATAGGTGTCGTCTTTGTCTACAATGAGATTTTTGAAGAATAGGGTGGGGATGGCTCGTGCGCTGAAACTGAAGGAGGTCCGTTCTTTCCAGATAGGGCCTTCGATATGCAGTTTGTCCGTCAGCAGGCCTATGCTGAATGCGCCGTGGTATTTATGCATGTCCCCGTCGTTGGTCCGTACATCTACTATAGACGAAAGACGCCCGCCGTAGCGGGCAGGAAAAGAACTTTTGAAGAGTGTGGTGTTCTTTACCGCTTCGGGCGTAAAGATGGAGAATACTCCCAGCAGGTGGTCTGCGTTGTAAACTGGAATCCCGTCCAGCATAACCAGGTTTTGGTCGGGACCTCCCCCTCGCACATACATGCCTGCAAAACCTTCCATACCGGCTTGCACACCCGGCATCAGCTGAATGGTCTTCAGCAGGTCGGCTTCTCCCAATATGGACGGGGTATGCCTGATTTGTGTCATCGGTATCTCATGCGCTCCCATGGCTGTGCTTTCTATGCCGGCCTCCCGCTTGTCCGAGAGCACCACGACCTCTGCCAGCTGGTTATTGCTGTCCAGCCTGACGTTGAGCAAGGTGTCTTTCGTCAGTTCGAACCGGCTATGCCGGCTTTCGTAGCCCAGGTAGGAGAAAACCAGTTCCGTTTCCCCTTCCGGCAGGGTGAGGGAATAGAAACCGAAAGGATTGGTGGCAGTACCTGTGGAACGACGACTCTCAAGGATATTGGCACCAATCAGCGTCTCGGAAGACGCTCCGTCGGTCACGTATCCGCTGATGGTGAACTTACGGCTAACGGGTTTCTGCGGCACGGGCCGCTTATGGAGTAGAATGTGCTTTCCGGATATTTCGAACGTGATGGGTTCGTTTTCAAAGGCACGTTGCAATATCTCACTGATGTTCTTTTGTTTCATCTCCAGTGTGATGCGGTGCGTGAGCTTTACTTCTTCCCCATAGATGAAGGAGAATCCGGTTGCATTTTCCAGTTGCTTCACGAAACTCTCTAAAGTTGCGTTACGGATATTCAGGTTTATACGTGTTTCCTTGTTTTGTGCCTGTGCATGGAGTGAGGCGCTTAAAAGAACCACACACATCAGAAGTACGGTTCTGATGCGGTGGTGCGAACAGATAGTAGAGCTGGTCATTGTCAGTTAAGTTTAGTAGTAAGGATAATAGTGTTGTTTTCTTTTTTATAGGTAAAGTTGCCGGCGTCCTTCAGTAGGTCGAGGATTTCTGTAAGACTCTCCCCTTCGCGGAAGGTAGCTGTCATATGATAGTTCTTCAGGCTGTCTCCTTCGATACGTATATCGGTACGGAACGTTTCGGAAAGTTGACGGACGATTTCCTGCAAGGGTTGCTGATCGAATGTCAGTACGCTATGAATTACTTGGGTTTCCTCGGTAGTATGTATGGCTTCTGTGGGAATGGCTTCCCGTGGTGGTGCTACGTATAAGAACTGATAGGCTGCCCAGCTCGTTACACAGAGCAGGACTACGGCTGCGGCACTGGCTGTACGCATCCAGAACCGCTTCATGCTGCGGCGCTTTAGCAAACGGCTTTCCAGCAGCCTCCAGCTGTTCTCTGCCGTAAAGCGTCCTCGTGGGGAACGGGTAGAAGCAACCAGTTTGTTCAGTACCTTGTCGAAATTCTCGTTATTCACTTTCATTTTTGGCAATTTATTAAGAGCCTATGACTCCTTTTCCGTATGTAAAGACAGCTGCTTTTCAGGAATTCCCTATGCCTATATCCTGAAATAATGTTAATCTGAAGCTCTTTGTCCGTGAAAGTCCGTCCTGCCTACGTATGACTTCCTTGCTTCTCTGTTTCAATCAATAGGGAAAGTCTGCATGAGATGTGCATCTCATGTTGTTCGAGATGTGCATCTCATGCGGTTCGAGATGTGCATCTCATATATGCATACGGGGCTTCTTGCGAGGAAGATGAAGCAGAGTTCACTCCGTCAGCAATGCTTCCTTGAGTCTTGTGAGTGCTTTTTGCAGTTGCGCGTCTACTGTCTTTGTGCTGATGTTCAGCTCCTCCGCCACTTGTGCATAGCTTTGTTTCTCTTCGCGCAGGCGGATGAATACTTCACGGCAACGCTCCGGCAGGCGGTCGAGCGCCTTGACATATCGGGCAAACAGTTCTTCGCTGATAAGAGTGTCTTCGGGAGAATCGGCCTGGCCGGAAAGTTCGGGAAGCTGTTCGGACGAGAGTGTAGGGTGCCGGTTCTCTTTTTCCAGGTAATTGAGGGAGGCGTTTTTGGTAAGGATAAAGCAGTAATCCTCTATGTTGTTCACTTCCGGCAACCGGGCGCGTTGTTCCCAAAGCTTCATGAAGACGTCGAGCACAATTTCTTGCGCCCACTCTTCGTGCTTCACGAAATAGCAGGCAATACGGAACAAGCGGTCGTAGCACAGATTGTAGAAACTGTGAAAAGCCCGTTCCGAGTCTTCTTCCTTCATTTGGCGCAAGTAGCGTCTGACTTCTTGTTCGGTCATGCAGTCTCCCGGTTTTGTTGTTATTCAATGAACATCAGGTCACTTATTATACCGTCCGAAACAAAGATGCCTTCCCGGGTCAGGTGCAGGCGGTCTGCCTGCATCTCCAGTTTGTGGCTTTGGAGGTAGGGGGCTGCCATCTTCGTGCAATATTGGCGCAACTCTGTGCCGAAGGCTTCTTCCGTATATGTCAGGGAGACTCCCCACATGGTACGCAGGGAAGTCATGATGTATTCATTGTAACGGGTCACTTTATCCAGGATTTCTGTTTCGGAGGAACGCTGTCCCTCTTCAATGGACTTTATGTATCCTTCCAGAGAAGCTGTGTTCCATTCCCTTGTCTCCGCATTGAAGGAGTGGGCGGAAGGGCCGCACCCCAAATACGGAATGCCTTTCCAGTAAGCAGTGTTGTGGCGTGAGTACATGCCGGGCTTGCAGAAGTTGGATATTTCATAATGCTCATACCCCGCGGCTCCCAGGGTGTCCATGAGCGCCGAGAAGAAGCGCACGCTACTCTCTTCGTCCACTTCGCTGATGCGGTGGCTTTGCAGCATTTCGTAGATGCGGGTGCCTTTTTCGTAAGTCAGATGATAAGCGGAGATATGCTCCACATCAAGGCCGACGGCTTGTTGCAGGTCGCGTTCCCACCGTTGGTCTGTTTCATCCGGCAGTCCATAGATAAGGTCGATGCTGATATTCCGGAAGCCGGCTTGGCGGAGGCGGTGTATGGCTGCGATGGCTTGCGCGGCATTGTGCCGGCGGTTCAACAGTTTCAGGGTGGGGGCGTCGAATGTCTGTATTCCCATGCTTATGCGGTTGAAGGGGAGGGTACGCAGCATGGACACATATTCTTCCGTCAAGTCGTCGGGATTGGCCTCGAGGGTAATTTCTTCGGCATGTTCTGTTCCATACACCTCTTTGATAGTCCGGAATATCTGCTCGAAATCTTCGTGAGCGAGCTGTGAGGGAGTTCCTCCGCCAAAGTAGATGGTCTCTATCGGTTCTTCCTTCAGATAACCCTTGCGGGTTTTCAGTTCAGTGCACAAGGCACGGATGTACTGCTGCTTCAATTCGCTGCGAGTGGTGGAATAGAAATCGCAATAGATACAGCGTGTCTTGCAAAAAGGTATATGAATATAGATGCCTGCCATGGTATGCTTATGGATATTTGTTGCAAAAATAGTCTTTTGGCAGGAGAATATATCGGTTTTCGGGACATTTAATGTAATATGGAAGTAGTCAGTGTCTTGGTGGATATTCTCAGTTTTGTCTGTAATCCGGAAAAATAGAACATTTTTTGAGTCGTATGGAAATTCATTATTCCGAATAAACTCCTTTCCTTTGTTATCAGAAAAAGGAATGGGTGTCTATTAAAATAATGAGTAATATGTTTGAAGGACTTGACTTTTGGTTTGAACAGATTATAGCTTATTGCATTGCCCTCGTACTGGTGCAGTTCATGAAGAAACAAATATAGCGGCAAATACTTTATTCACTTCCGTCGTAGCACGGTTTAATCTTAGGCTTTTTCTTGTGATTTCTGAGCTTTTGGGGTACTAATGACCGATATTTACCCCTTTTTGAAACAATAGTGCCCCCGAAATTACCGGGAATGGGGTAATTTTGCAGTATTGAAAAACAAACTTAAATAATATCATGAGAAAAAGTAACTACTTATGGCTGCTGCTGGTGGCAGTTTTATTGCTGCCCGCTCAGGAAATGGCTGCCAAGAAGAAAAAAGAGAAGGAAGTGACAGACCGCGAACTTTGGGCCGGGGTGTTGTATCAAATGGCTGCTCCGGTACTGAGCAATATGAGTGAAGGGAAGCTCCAGGAAAATATGCAGGTGGAGCTTAGCCCCACTTGGGATGGACGCGACAAACGGGTGACCTATATGGAATGTTTCGGACGTCTGATGGCGGGGTTGGCACCCTGGCTCTCTTTGCCGGACGATGACACTGCCGAAGGCAAGCAGCGCAGGCAGCTCCGCGAGTGGGCATTGAAAAGTTATGCGCAGGCGGTAGACCCGGAAAGTCAGGATTACCTACTTTGGCGGAAAGAGGGACAGCCGCTGGTCGATGCCGCTTATGTTGCTGAAAGCTTCCTGCGAGGATACGATGCTTTGTGGGTGCCTCTGGATAGTTTGACTAAACGGCGTTACATTGAAGAGTTCACCCAGTTGCGCCGTGTGGACCCTCCTTATACCAACTGGCTGCTGTTCTCGTCTACGGTAGAATGTTTCCTGCGCAAGGCTGGTGCCAAGAGTGATGCTTACCGTATTGTCTCCGCTCTGCGCAAGGTGGAAGAGTGGTATGTAGGTGACGGCTTCTATAGCGACGGACCGGGATTTGCCTTTGACTATTACAACAGCTTCGTACTCCATCCCATGTATGTGGAGTGTCTGGAAGTCTTTACGAACAGTGGAAAAAATAAGATATGGAATGCGCCGGATTGCAATTTCCAGCGTGCCCAGAAGCGCATGCAGCGTTTCGGCATGATTCTGGAACGTTTCATCTCTCCCGAGGGGGCCTTCCCCGTATTCGGGCGTTCCATTACCTACCGCACCGGTACCCTCCAACCATTGGCTTTGTTGGCATGGCGTGGATGGTTGCCCAAGGAATTGTCGAACGGACAGGTACGTGCTGCCATGACAGCTGTCATCAACCGTATGTTCGGTGACAACCGGAACTTCAACGAGAAAGGTTTTCTGACATTGGGATTCAATGGTTCCCAGCCTCATATCTCCGACTGGTATACTAACAACGGCAGCCTTTACATGGCTTCCCTGGCATTCTTGCCCCTGGGCTTGCCCGCCGACCATCCGTTCTGGACAGATGCTCCGCAGGCATGGACCTCGAAAAAGGCGTGGGGTGGTGAAGAATTCCCCAAAGACCATGCCTATTATGAGTAAGACTGATTCATTTTTTATAGTATTTATATTAATTGTTTGGGGGATTGGTGGATTTCCGGTGGCACTCTGTGCACAGGGTGCTGCCGGTGTCCTTCCCGAAACGCATCTGGTGGAAGTGGGGAAAGGATACAGCCAGACTTCCGTCAACACTGCCGTATTCCGTAATAATTCGCTGGTGACGCAAGGTGACGAGCAATACATCAGTTACTATGATGCGGAAGGGTTCCTGACTCTTGGAAAACGGAACCTCCATGCCGGACAGTGGACACTGCACCGCACACAGTATAAAGGGAATGTGAAGGATGCCCATAACGTCATCAGCATGATGCTAGACGGTGACGGGTATATTCATGTAGCCTTCGACCATCACGGACAGCCCTTGAACTACTGTCGCAGCATTGCACCCCATTCACTGGAATTGGGTGAGAAGGAGCCCATGACGGGCGTGGATGAAGGCAATGTAACCTATCCGGAGTTTTATCTGCTGTCCGGAGGCGACCTGCTGTTTGCATACCGTTCCGGTTCTTCCGGCCGGGGCAACCTGGTGATAAACCGCTATTCCTTGAAGGAGAAGAAATGGAGCCGTGTGCAGGATGTACTGATTGATGGCGAGAACAAGCGCAATGCTTACTGGCAGCTATATGTAGATGAGCTTGGAACCATCCATCTGTCGTGGGGCTGGCGCGAGACTTGGCATGTGGAAACCAACCATGACCTATGCTACGCCCGTTCCTTTGACAATGGCGTAACATGGTATAAGGCAAATGGCAAGAAATATGATTTGCCCATCCGTCTGGGTAATGCAGAGTATGCCTGCCGCATTCCTCAGAATTCGGAACTGATAAACCAGACCAGCATGAGTGCCGATGTAGGCGGCAATCCGTACATTGCTTCCTATTGGCGCGACCCGGACAGCGACGTCCCGCAATACCGGATTGTCTGGCATGACGGGCAGATGTGGCACAGCCGCCAGGTCTCCGGGCGTACCACTCCGTTTTCCCTGAAAGGTGGAGGCACGAAGATGATTCCGATGGCCCGTCCGCGCATCGTAGTAGATGGCGGGGAGATATTTTATGTATTTAGGGATGAAGAACGGGGGAGCAAAGTCTCTTTGGCGCACGCTACGGATGTGGCAAACAGTAAGTGGAGCATCAGCGATTTGACCGACTTCACTGTCGGTGCCTGGGAACCGTCTCATGACACGGAATTGTGGAAGAGCAGGAAGCGGCTGCATCTGTTTGTGCAGCATGCCAAGCAAGGAGACGGAGAGCGGGTTGTGGAGTTTGCACCGCAACCGGTATATGTATTGGAAGTGATAAGATAAAAGAACAGTATTAGTATATGAAAACGACATGCTTATTTTTATTGGGTTTGGCTTTTTGCTGGGGACTGTTCTCATGCACCGCTCAGCAGCCGAAACCGGAAGAAGTGATTGAGATTATCAATCGGGTGAACAACTATTGGCAGGAGACCCATCCGCAACATGGGCGCTCTTTCTGGGACAATGCCGCCTATCATACGGGAAACATGGAGGTGTTCTTCCTGACCGGTAATCCGGAATGCTATGCCTATTCCGAGGCGTGGGCAGAACATAATGAATGGAAAGGCGCGAAGAGTGACAACAAGGAAGAGTGGAAGTACAGCTATGGGGAGAGTGATGATTATGTGCTTTTCGGTGATTATCAGATTTGTTTCCAGACTTATGCGGATTTGTATACCGTGAAGCCGGATTCCGGGAAGATAGCCCGTGCGCGCGAAGTGATGGAATACCAGATGAGTACGGACAAGAACGATTATTGGTGGTGGGCGGACGGACTTTACATGGTAATGCCCGTTATGACAAAGATGTACAAGCTGACCGGCAATCCGTTATATCTGGAGAAACTGCATGAATACTGGACCTATGCCAACAGTATCATGTACGATTCGGAGGAAGGCTTATACTATCGCGACGGCAAATATATTTATCCAAAACACAAAAGTGTGAATGGTAAGAAAGACTTCTGGGCACGTGGCGACGGTTGGGTGCTGGCTGCTTTGGCAAAGGTACTGAAAGACCTGCCCGAAACAGACCAATACCGCCAGGAGTACATAGACCGCTTCCAGACGATGGCCAAATCCGTGGCTGCCTGCCAGCAGCCGGAAGGCTACTGGACACGCAGTATGCTCGACCCTGAGCATGCTCCCGGTCCTGAAACCAGCGGTACGGCTTTCTTTACCTATGGTCTGTTATGGGGGATGAACAACGGCTTGCTGGACAAGGCTGCTTATCAACCCGTAGTGATGAAGGCGTGGAATTATCTGACTACTGTAGCCTTGCAGCCCGATGGCCGCATAGGGTATGTACAGCCGATTGGCGAGAAAGCCATTCCCGGACAAGTGGTTGATGCCAACTCTACTGCTAACTTTGGGGTAGGGGCATTTCTGCTGGCAGCTTGTGAGATGGTGCGTTTTTTGAATGCCGACTGATTGGAGAGATTAAATAAGTGTATATGTTACACAACATATACACTTTCTTTGTATTATAATGTATATAGTGTTAATTTTACACCCGTTAAAAGGTTTAATATAAAAAGATTATGATTGTACGGATGAAAAACACTTTCCGGATGCTTTTGGCGGCAATGTTATTGTCGTTGTTTGCACTTCCGGGATATTCCTGGCAAAAATCCTTTCCCGAAAAAGATTATGTAGCTTATTTGTTCACTTATTTCACTGGGAATAGTGGCGATGAAGAAGCTGTGCGCTATGCTGTAAGCATGGACGGTTATACCTACTGGGCATTGAATGATAATGAACCGGTAATCGACTCGAAAGTCATCAGCTCCACCGGGGGAGTCCGCGACCCGCATATCCTTCGTTGCGAGGATGGCAAGACTTTCTATATGGTAGTGACAGATATGGTTTCAGCCAATGGATGGAGTTCCAACCGTGCCATGGTTTTGCTGAAATCTACCGACTTGGTCAACTGGTCCCACTCCGTTATCAATATACAGAAACGTTATTCAGGTCAGGAGGATTTGAAGCGTGTATGGGCTCCGCAGACTATCTACGCCCCGGAGGCGGGAAAGTACATGGTGTATTGGTCCATGCTGCATGGCGATGGAGCCGATGTCATATATTATGCTTATGCCAATGCGGAGTTTACGGATTTGGAGGGAGAGCCCAAGCCATTGTTTCTGCCGGAGAACGGGAAATCGTGCATCGATGGAGACATTGTCTATAAGGATGGTGTTTTCCACCTTTTCTATAAGACGGAAGGGCATGGAAACGGCATAAAGGTGGCCACCACCCGTTCCTTGACCTCCGGGGCATGGACGGAAGAACCCGATTACAAGCAACAGACTAAGGAAGCCGTAGAGGGTGCGGGCACTTTCAAACTGATAGGGCAGGATAAGTATATCCTGATGTACGACGTCTATATGAAAGGAAGCTATCAGTTTACGGAAACCACTGACTTGAAGAATTTTAAGGTGATAGACAGCGAGGTGAAGATGAACTTCCATCCCCGTCATGGGACCATTATCCCCATTACCCGCCATGAGCTGTTGCGCATTACCGATGAATGGGGCAAGCCGACAGAACTGGGCGCATTGCCCAACAATCCCGTATTGCCGGGTTTCCATGCCGACCCGGAAATCCTTTATTCCCATCAGACCCAAAAGTATTACATCTATTCTACTACGGACGGACAGCCGGGGTGGGGAGGCTGGTACTTTACCGTATTCTCCTCCACGGATTTGAAGACTTGGCAGGATGAAGGCGTCATGCTGGACTTGCAGTCGGAGCAAGTGCCCTGGGCAGATGGCAATGCTTGGGCGCCTTGCATTGAAGAGAAAAAAGTGGACGGTAAGTATAAATACTTCTTCTATTACAGTGGAAACCCCAAGAATGGCGGCGGCAAGCAGATTGGAGTGGCTACGAGCGATTCTCCTGCCGGCCCTTTCACCGATTTGGGACGCCCTGTCGTTACTGCTTCACCCGTCGGTGGCGGGCAACAGATTGATGTGGATGTGTTTACAGACCCTGTTTCGGGCAAATCCTATCTTTACTGGGGCAACGGCTACATGGCAGGTGCCGAGCTGAACGACGATATGGTGTCCATCAAGGAAAATACCGTTACGGTGATGACACCGGCGGGAGGCACCTTGCAGGACTATGCTTTCCGCGAAGCAGCTTATGTCTTTTATCGCAACGGGCTCTACTATTTCATGTGGTCGGTAGACGATACCGGTTCGCCCAATTACCATGTGGCATACGGTACATCCAAGTCGCCGCTCGGTCCTATCGAAGTTGCCAAGCAACCCGTTGTGCTGATTCAGAATCCGGAAAAGGAAATTTACGGTCCGGCACACAACGCTGTATTGCAGATTCCCGGTACAGATGAGTGGAGAATCGTTTACCACCGTATTAATAAATGGTACTTGAAAGATGGCCCCGGCGTTCATCGTGAAGTCTGCATAGACCGGATGGAGTTCAATGAAGACGGAACCATCAGGCCGGTGGTGCCTACCTTTTGATTTAATGATATAACATAATAATTTAATCTGTCTCTTATACACATCTCCGAGCCCACGAGACACTCGCTAATCTCG
>ERZ1027236.481-NODE-481-length-13415-cov-7.054341_pt1 | contig 13415 bp, 7 predicted proteins | sample MGYA00519265_ERZ1027236 | MGnify/ENA primary metagenome ERZ1027236 (study PRJEB26926, sample SAMN06164642) | human gut metagenome | biome: ENVO:00009003; feature: ENVO:2100002; material: ENVO:00002003 | host: Homo sapiens | place: USA | collected 2012 ... | reverse complement strand
CAAAGGCTTTGCAGGACGCAAAGCCCACAAAGCGTTCTTATAGGGATAGAGAATTCGCATTATCTTATAAAAAACAGACTTTTTCTGCAAACTGAAAAGAGCCTTGCCTTGCGGCAAGACTCTTTTGCTTTTTTACCTTGAATACTATATGCAATTAATGCAATTATTCGCATTGTTATCAGGAATATAGAAAAATGTACGAAACTCCTCTGAATAGCCTGACTTAAAACCCGAACCGATTAGTATTGCCGATAAACTTAGTGCTCGTTTCTCTTAGCGAAGCACTCGCTGCAGTAAACGGGTCTGTCGTCACGGGGCTGGAAGGGAACCTTAGCCTCGCCGCCGCAGCCTGCGCATACAGCTGTGAACATTTCACGCTTAGCTCCGCCGTTCTTCTTAGCGTCACGGCAAGCCTTGCATCTCTTAGGCTCGTTTGTAAAGCCGTTCTGAGCGTAGAACTCCTGTTCGCCTGCTGTGAATACGAAATCTGCACCGCAGTCCTTGCACTTGAGAGTCTTGTCTTCGTACATAGTAAAATACCTCTAAAATTTCTCACGCTTTCAGCGTGTAATAATATGAAAAAGACTTGGTAAGTCTTATTTCCCCATTGATTTTCTTATCTTCGATTTTGCACGCTGAAGTGCATTGTCTACAGATTTTTCGTTCATTGAAAGCTCATTTGCTATCTGCTCGTAGGAGCAGTGGGCAAGATACATTTCAAGGACCTTCATTTCCTTTTTTGAAAGAACGTCCGACAGCCTGTTCATAAGCTGGCTGTCCTGAACTTTATCAATAACCGTGTCCTCAGGCGACAGTGAATCATCCTTTATAAGATCGAAGTCAAAGTCTTCACAGTTTGATAAAGGATTATCCTTGATAGCCTTTGATATACAGGTTTTCATAGCCGAGTCTGTGCAGAGATTGGCGAAGGTTACGAAAGACGCACCCTTTTCGCTGTTATAAAGCCGTATAGCTTTAAGCAGACCGAGAAGCCCCTCAGAGAACAAATCGTCCTTATCGGCAGACGGGCAACGCAGTGACATCTTTGTGGATTTTGCCGAAATAACAGGTATATACCGCTTTATAAGCACGGTTGCGTATTTTTCGCCGCCTGTCTGTGTTATCCGACTGACAAGCTGTTCATCGGTCATATCGGAAATCGTATGCTCCGTTTCTTTGTCCGGAAAAGGAGTACCGGTCATATTAGTTGCTTTTTCTGCCATCTGACCTCCGATACCGCTGTGCCTGCCGTCTTTAATGTTTACTGTATATCTATTGATTATTCTATCATAATATACGTTTTTTGTCAATAGGAAAAACTTCAAATTGTTTACAAAAGAAATCAAATTGAATTTGTGAAATGATTAACAAATGCAGGACGGCGTATTCTTCGGTATTTGATATTTATCTTATACAGCTTGTAGAAAAAGTCTGTATTTATATCTGTATTTATAAAAATAGAGCAAATTCTCTATCCCTATCCCCAAACCCCTTCCCCATGGGAAGGGGCTATATTACTGGGGCTACCGCCCCTAGTCCCTGTCGGGGGCTTCGCCCCTGCGACCCCATTTTCAAAAAATATAGGTTTATCGATAGTCTGATTTATCTTATACAGCGTCCTTGCTTATTTTCGGTATCGGCTGCGTTCACGCAGGATATACGCAAGAAGCACTCTTGTTCCGAGTGAAAGAATCGTCAGGATCACCGACATCAACGGTTTATTTACCGCTCTGTAGCAGCCGTAGAGCATAAACAGTATTCCTATGTCGATGTAGCACAGACCTTTACCGAGCGACAGACCTATAATCACGGATGTACGGAAGGTTATGAGCGTATATGACGAGCCGACGGCGGCAAGTGCGTTGTCACCGATATATCAGCCGACTATCCATATATCAGCGAGGTTGTAAAGCTGCTGTATTATATTTCCGAGCATAAGCGGCACGGCGAATGCCCATAGTCCGCCGGTTATACTGCCGACGGTAAGATCACGGTTTTTCATTATGTACTTCATTTATATAAGCGGTGCGACAAATCCCCACGCAACAGCAATCACAAGTGAGGGGAGCAGGTTTGCTACTCTTATCTGTTTTTTACGAATGAGGTTAAGTCCTACGCAGAAAATCAGGACATTGCCGACATAAGAAAGGTAAGACAATGCAAGGTCGGTCATGAAGCCTCCGACAAATACTGCGATTATTGTTATGACACCCTGAAAAATCGCCACAGGTACGGCAGAGAAGATACAGCCCTTGCCCTGAGAGGCGGTCATTACGCAGATAATCACTGCGTCAAGAATAGCTTTTGCGATAAGAACCGAGCAATCGCCGCTTACGCCGTCGTTTATCGAGCCTATCACTGCCATTGCGCCTATACAGACAGTGCAGGATGCGCTGACAAATGCCGATACAAATGAATCGTCACCGGTACTGTGGCTCTTTATTTTGAGCCATTCGCCAAACTTGTCCACAAGAGCGTTTATATTGATTATTTCACCGATAAGACCGCCTAAGGTGAGGCTGACTATCATCATAACAGTGCCGCCCGAAACAAGAGAGCCTTCAGATACCGACAGCATATTCTGCATAACGCCGCCGACGGCGAGCATCATTATTGCAACGGCATTGACCGACAGCAGAGTATCCTTTATTCTTTCGTTCAGCTTTTTGCCGAACAGCAATCCGCATAGTCCGCCGAATATCAGCAGAGCGACATTTATTACAGTGCCAAGTCCACGCATAAAATCAAATCCTTGATACATCCCCGACGGGAGAATAAAGTGCGAAAACCGCACCGATTGCAATTATACAACGGAAAGAATAGCGTGTCAAGACGACAGAAAAACATAAATACAGCAGTTGTTGCAGAGCTGCGGTTTTTCGAGGTGAAACACGAATCGCTTTTTACTTGATTTGAATTTTTGGGAAGTTGTGATAATTGCCGATATAATGAATTGAGATTTGGCTATGTTTTTGCTGATGATATGTTTACTGTAAAAGCAAAATATGATATACTAAAAACAGTGTAATGAAAAAAGGAGCTCATGATGAAAAGGATATATACATTTCTTATTGTAATAATGTTCAATATGGCATTTCTGATGAGTGCTTGCACGGCAGGCAATGCGGATAGTACAATGTCAGCAGTTTCTGAAACGTCAGCTACGGGAACGGTTATAGATAAGATTGACGAGCCGAAAGCCGAAGCGACTACTGCTCAGACCACGGCTACCACAGCAGTGACCACCACAAAGCCACAGGAAACAAAAAAGGCTGAAACTACTACCACCACAACAGCGACAACAACAGCAAAGCCAAAGCCGGCAACGACAACAACCGCCGCTACAACAAAGCCTGCACCGGAATGGATCGAGAGCAAGGCAAGCGGTACAAAGTATGTCAACACCGACTGCTACAGCCGTAAGAAAGCTGTACTCGGTGCTGAAACCGTCAAGCTGTACAGCGTGAACGACAAGGTGACAGTGACAGCCAAGACCGATACAGGCTACTTCAAACTTTCTGACGGTAGCTTTATACACAGCGACTATCTGAGCGACAGCAAGGTAACTCAGCCGGCAGCACCCGCTACAAAGAAAGAGGAAACTACTAAGCCTGCGGATACTACTACAAAGAAGCAGGAAAATAAGCCTGCCGAAGATAACTGGAGATTTACAAAGCAGGACTGTGAAGATATATTAAAGGCTTGCGAAAAGTACGCAAAGGATAATGGATACGCATTTTTCAAACCCTCAGATGTTGGTACAACAAAGGGCAAAGTATATCAACACAGCACTTGGACGCAGGTTTATTCCAATCATCCCGATAGCTTGTATTCCAAAAAACAAGCTATAGAATATCTTTGCCAGTTCTATGAATTCAATGAAAGTCAAGGTTTTTCTACTTGCATAGACTACTGCCTTGCAAGCGAATATTGCCAATGGGCAAAAGAACACTGGGGCATTGATATTAGCAATGATACCGCCTGCCAGGACTTGACGGCTTATGTATTCTTCCCGTGTATGGGTTAAAGACAAATAATAAAAGCAAACAACTGAATATATTAGAGCTTTGAAATTAACTGTTCAAAGCTCTTTTCTTTTTTCCGAAGGTACAAATAAATACGAAAACTCAAAGCAGTCTTTTCATAGGACTGCTTTTTTATATATACAAATGCAAACCAAGAAAGGAAATCGGTATGAAAAACAAACTCAGAAAAATGTTGAGCTTAGTTTTATCTGTCGTTATTGCTATGTCGGCAATAAGCCTGAACACATTTGCGGCTACAATAATGAATATCGTAAACGGCTCAAATCAGAAGTTATATGTTGACTGGTACGATTATTCATATAACTTCAACGGCAGACTGAACACAAGCACATACGGACAGATAATCAAACTCAATGTTGGTAGCCCAACAGGACAGGTAGCGTATTGTATTCAGTCCTCAAAGGATGCTTGGACAAGCGATTATACGGCACAAAAGACCTACAATTTGTTGTCGTTAACGCAACAGCAGAATTTAAAACACGCTCTGATTTATGGCTATCAGGGTACAACAAAATATGGCTACAACGCTGATACTGAACGTATCGCAACGTCGATCGTCACCTGGAATATCTGTGACGGTTGGTTCAACAACTCTTCCGAAAGCACGGCTGTCGGTATATTCACCGAGGATATGTCAAGCTCTATGGCTACAAATGTCAAGGCTTGCTATAACAAGATCAAAGAGCAGATGTTAAGCCATCTTACTATACCGTCTTACGCTGTAAAGCCTACAGTAACAAATGTGCCAAAGCAGAAAATGACGACTAACAGCGATGGAACATTCACAATAACGCTGACTGATAGTAAAAATGTGTCTAAGTATTATGACTGGCAGACGGCAATTAAAAAATACAGCTATCTTTCGATAATTACAGACACCGAAGGAAAGCTCGTTATAAAGTCAACAAAGCCTATACCATCCAGCTCGGCTATAACGCTTACAGCTGAACGTAATAGCAGTAAGTATCAGAATAATATAGTTGATGTTGCACCGATGTATATGATCTCCGGTAGCGGCTCGCAGAGTTCTGCAACATTCGTAACAGACCGAGACCCCAGCACCGCAAAAATTGCTATTTATTCTGACAGTTTAGGCACAGCTCAGATAAAAAAAGTATGGGAACATAACAAAGACAATTCAAGCACGAAAGCCGATAACAGCGACATCTATTTCACGATAAAGAATAGTTCGGGTTCGGCCGTGAAGGCTACTGGCAAGGCAGGCTCGTATACCTACTCTGCAAGCGGTTCCGTAACTAAGTTCAAGCTCAACAGCAGTAACACTTTTTTAGTAAAATCGTTACCTGCAGGAACGTATACGGTCTACGAATTTGGTAATGACGGCAACGGTATACCGAATTATACAAGAAAGAATCTCAGTCAAACAGTAACCGTTACAGCCGGAGGCACAGGAACAGTTACTTTCAAAAACACGAGAAATACCGGTACGGGCAAGGTTATAAAGACCTGGATTGATACCAACGGTAACGCCATAGCCGCAAGCAACAACGTTGAAAGAAATAAGCAGATATATTTCCGCATCAAAAACGCTGACGGAAAATATATAACTGTCAACGGTACGAAGTACAGCGGCTCATATACGTTTACAGGAACATCGACTAAAGCTACATCGCTGTATGTTAATCCCGGTACAGGTACTTTCACAGTTTCTGACCTGCCTACAGGCAAGTATACCGTATATGAGTACGGCTCACCGGATGGTTATTCTGTCAACAGAGCATCTCAGACAATTACCATCTCAAGAGATAAAACATCGTCCGTGTCTTTCATAAATAGCGAGGACAGCGGTACGGCTCAGATAAAGAAAGTATGGCTGTCCGATACAACACTGTCAGCTTCAGAAAAAGCAAATCTTGAGAAAAACGTTTACTTTACTGTCAAGGACGCTAATGGTAAGTATATCAAGGTTACAGGCTCGGCAGGAGCTTATGTTTATGCCGGCACTCAGACTACAGCGAACAATTTAAAACTCAGCGGAAGTAAGTTTAATGTAAGCAAGCTCCCTATGGGAACATACACTGTAACAGAGATTAATAATGCAAGTGGGTACACACCTAAATCACAGACAAAGACGGTCACAATTGCCAATAAGGGCGAAACAAAGTCAGTATCATTTACGAATAAATCAACGCCTGTTGTAGTTATCCGTAAGCACTTCAGCGATGAGGACAATCTGACAGAAGCACAGCTCAAAGAACAGTATGCTAAAGTTACCGTAAATCTGCAGGTGCTTGGCTACAGCGGAAGTGTTTCCTCAAATCCGCCGGCAGGATACTATGTAGAATTTACGGGTTCAAACGGTAATTACACATACAAAGGGCTTTCGTCAACCAAAACATCAGCAACAAATCTCAAGCTGAATGACAATGGCGAAATGACTATCTCATTCGGTACCAACACAGCTCCGTACTACTTAGCTGTTATTGAAACCTACAGCGGAACAGAGTACGATATTGATAACCGTGATCAGCGTATTGACCTGGGCAACGGTGATCCGAATGCTGTAATCGACCTTGATGACATTGAGCTTGACAATCAGCTTAAGACCGGATCTGTACAGGTCGACAAAGAGTTCCTTAATGAAAACGGCGCCGTTGAGAACATCACCGATGAACAGCTTGCCGAAGTATCGTTCAAGATAATGCACAACGGCAAATATCTCACCTTTACAGGCTCAAACGGCAGTTATACTTATAAAGGTGAGAACAATACAGGCACGTCACTCAAGCTTAATACAAGCACATATAACTTCATAGCAAGCGGACTTCCCGCAAGAGAGCAGTACACGGTCACTGAGGTCAGCGGCGCTACAGGCTACAGCTTCTCTATCGACCCCGTTACGTTTGAAGTAACACCTAACGGCACAGTAAAGAAAGTATTTACGAACAAGGCAATGACGGGTACGATAAGTATTGTTAAGCACAGTGCAGACGGCGTTCTTTCCGGCTGGCAGTTCCGTGTTACAGGCACAGCCAAGACCGGACAGAGCTACGATAAGACTTTTACTACCGATGCAAAGGGTACAATCACAATCAGTAATATCCGTATCGGTGATTACAAGGTTACAGAGGTCAAGACAGGTAAAACGGTCGGTTATATTACCGAGAACAGCAAAGACCTTGAGGTTAAGACCGATACTGTAACAACTGTCAATATTGAGAACAAGCCGTATGCGAATATCGTTATCAACAAGGTTGACAGCGTAAAAGGCACTGCTCTGAGCGGTGCGACATTCGGCATTTACACAGATGCTGAATGTGAAATTCCGGCACAGGCATATACATCGTCTACAGATGATACTCTGACAGACGCTGTAATCACAGAAAGTGCGACAGGCAAGTACACTTGCAATTTCCTGCCGATTGAGAGCAAGAACGGCACAACTTACTATGTCAAGGAGCTTTCAGCTCCCGACCATTACGCTATCGACACAGACGTACACCCGGTAACGCTTAAAACGGCAAATTCAACCGTAGCAGTTTCAAACAATGCTACATCGAAATTCTATGAAACGCCTTTAGGCTCGGTCAGAACGACAAAGGTTGACGCAGATCATCCCGATGTACTTCTGAGCGGCGCTGAATTTACGGTATACAATTCCGACAAGGCTACTGTATACGGCAAACTTGCAGAAACATCAAAGGGTACATATCAGCTTGACGAAATCCCGGCAGGCACATATTACCTCAGAGAAACAAAAGCACCGCAGTATTACAATATCGACAACACATTCTATCAGTTCACAATTTCTGACGCAGGCAAGATTGTCGATGTGTCAATCAACGGCAACGACAAGTTCCCCAATGCTCCGCAGAAGGGCGATATAAAGATAGTCAAGAGAAGTGCAGACGGTGTTCTTTCCGGTTGGAAGTTTGAAGTTTCCGGCACGGCTCTTAACGGCACACCCGTAGCAACCAAGACATACACAACAGACGCAAAGGGCGAAATCAATATATCAAACCTCCTTATCGGTACTTATACCGTAAAGGAAGTAAAGGACGGCAAGACAGTCGGATATATCACGCCTGCAAATCAGACGATTGAAGTAAAGAGCAATGCAACTACTACTGCAACGTTTGAAAACAAGCCTTTCGGTCACATTGTTATCAACAAGGTTGACGCAAAGACAGGCGAAAAGGTAACAGGTGCTACATTCGGTATCTATACCGACAGCACTTGCAAGACAGTAGCAAAGGCGTATAAGTCGGACACTGACAGCACACTTGTAAATGCAGAGATTATCGAAACAGCTACAGGAGTGTACACTTGCAACAACTTACCTATAAGCAGTGCAACAGGTACAACATACTATGTCAAGGAGCTTACAGCTCCCGAAGGCTACTATCTTGACACAGACGTACACCCGGTAACGCTTAAAACGGCAAACGCTACTGTATCGGTTAGCAATGAAATCGGAAAATCCGACTTCAACGAATATCCTTACGGTCACGGTGCTGTAATCAAGGAATGGAAACTTGACAATAGTACAGCAGATATGACAGCCGATGAAGTCGCACAGATGAAGGCAGAGCTTGAAAAGAGCCTGTATTTCACTGTAAAGGACAGCAACGGCAAGTACATCACAGCTACAGGTGCAGACGGCGTATACACATATAACGGCGAAAGCACATCAGAATTCAAGTATGTTCTGAAGAACAGCACATTCACAATCGCAGAACTGCCTACCGGTGACTATACGATTACAGAGTATAGCACACTTCTTGACTACACGATCAAGTCGGAAAATCCCGTAAAAATAACTGTAGTAAGAAATCAGACAGCAACGGCAACGTTTGTAAACGAGCGTGACACAGGCACAGGCAAGGTTATAAAGGTATGGAAGCAGTTTGATACAATGACAGCCGCTGAACAGGCTGAAATCGAAAAAAATGTATACTTTACCGTAACCGACAGCAACGGTGCTTATCTCAAGGTTAAGGAAAGCAACGGTAGCTACATCTACTGTGGCACACAGAAAACAGAAACAAAATTTGCTCTGAAAAACGGTGCGTTTGTAATCGCAGAACTGCCGACAGGCGAATACACGGTAACTGAGTTTAACAACGCAAAGGACTACAGCCCGAAGCAGCAGACTCAGAAAATAAAAATCACCAAGAATACAGCGGCAGTGCTGACATTTACAAACATCCGTGACACAGGCAACGCAAGTATCGTGAAGAAATGGACAAACCCCAATGGGCTGACAACCGCTCAGAAGGCAGAGCTTGAAAAGAATGTATACTTCACTGTAAAGAACGCTGACGGTGCATACTTAAAGGCTGTATCAAAGAACGGTAAGTATGTATATAACGGCAGTCAGACAGCAGAAGCACGTTTTATGCTGACAAACAGCAAGTTTGAACTTACAGAACTGCCGACCGGCAAGTACACGATAACCGAAATCAACAATGCAGAAGGTTATCTGCCTAAGACACAGGTCAAGACAATCACGGTAACTAAGGACGCAACTGCAAGTGCAGAGTTTGTCAATAAGGTTATTGTAGGAAATGTAACATTGACAAAGGTCGATGAGGACTATCCCGAAAATAAATTGACAGGTGCTGTATTTACAGTTTATAAATCGGACAAGAAAACCGTAGTCGGCACAATGAAGGAAACCGAAACAGGTGTGTACAGCCTTGAGGGACTTGTATATGGCGAATACTATGTACAGGAAACAAAGGCTCCCAAATATTTCGTCCGTGATGTGAATTTCTACTATTTCCAGATTGTAAATGACGGCGAAACCGTAGAAGTTTCCAACGATGAGCTTGGCAAGGGTACGTTTATCAACTCACCTCAGAAGGGTGAAATCAAGATTGTAAAGACTTCTTATGATAATAAGGTTGAAGGCTTCAGCTTTGAAGTAACCGGAAAGACGTTCACAGGTCAGACGTTCAGCAAGATATACACGACCGATAAGGACGGTATAATTCGTATCAATGATTTAAGAGCCGGAGAATACAACATTCACGAAGTTAATGATTCTGCTTCGGCAGGCTATCTTCTACCCGATGATAAGCAGCTGACAATCGACCGTGACGGTGCAATGCTTGTTGCCAATATGCACAACAGCAAGCTACCGGACAATCCCCCGACAGGTGCAAGCGAGGACAGCTTTACGCAGACGGCAGTTATTATTATATCAATGGTAATGATGAGTGCTGCTGTGGTGCTTGTGTTCCCGTTATCGAAGCGTAAGAGAAAACGCTAAGCAGCATTAATATTTTATTGTCACCGGGCGGCAGAAAAGCTCTGCCGCCTTTGTGGTGGCTTATGGAGGTAAGATATGAAAAGAATACTGAATAAGTCAGCAAATGCAATGAGAAAAAAGGACACAGGTAAATCATTAAGTAAAATCAAGCCTGATAATATTCAGGTGTTCGGAAGCTACGTCATAACTGATCCCAAAGGCGAACTGTACAGAAATTCAGAAAATTGCTTTTCGAAAAGAGGTAATTATATGAAAAGGAATCTGCTATCAAATTCTCATTTTAAATTGCTGTTTTCAAATTGCGATAATGCCAAAAATGAGAAAAAAACGAAACCCTACTATTCTCAAAACGAGATACGACTTACTAACTTAGATACCGGAGAGGTTTATTCAACGAAAATAAGGCAAGAGTGTTCGGACGACAGAACAACTTGTTCCTTTGCTATAAATCAATATCTCAAAGAGGGGAATTATTTGATAGAGTATTTATAAGTTTGAAAGTGTGCTAACGGTAGCACAATTGCAGAATTGATCTGTGCTACCTGTAGCACAATTAAAGGAGGGTGAAATGGCAAACAAAAACAAATTGCGGCACAAAAACAGCAAATCCGTCTTAAAGACCAGTCTTATACTTATCTCCGTTATAGGTGTAATCACATTCCTGATTATATCTTATCTGATTTACAGCTTACAGTGCTACGCATACGACAACAACATATCATCGGATAATTTAAATTTGTCGGTGCTGATAAAATCTATGCCATATTGGACTAATCCAACTTTTACAGCACCTTTTGACATCGGTGCGATAATGCAAATGCACGGTTCTGTTTGGTATATTTACGTTGTTGCTTTGTCACTGCTTGCACTTATGCTGTTCAGTAAAAATTACGATGATTACAAAGGCGTGGAAGCCGGAAGTGCCGATTGGGCAACAAAACGTGATGAAAAGGAAAACAGCGATGAAACCGGTATTCCAATCGGAAACAAGTTCTATGTTACCGTTAACAATCCGCATGGACGTTACTATGAACCGCATAATCTGAACGAAATACTAATCGGCGGTCCCGGTGCAGGAAAAACATTCAGAAAAATCAAACCTGATATTATTCAGATGTATGGAAGCTATGTTGTGACCGATCCCAAAGGTGAGCTTTACAGAGATACTGCAAAGCTACTTATGGATAATGGGTACAAGGTGCGTGTGTTTAATCTGATAAACATCAAAAAGACCAACGCATACAATCCGTTTGTTTATATCAATGATGAGCAGGATATTGTTGTTTTGGCAAACACCTTTATTAACGCCTCTGCCGGCGACGATGATAAAGAAGATTTCTGGTCGGGTTCGGCAAAATCATTACTTACTGCAATTATGATTTACCTTTGGAAAGCTGAAGGCGAGGTGAAATGCTTTGGTCGTGTAGTCAGACTGCTTAACAGTATCACATATAAAAATGGAAGAATAGACGAATTGTGCGAATTGGCTCGTTGCCTTAATAAACACTCAATCGAGCATCCTTGTGATGCTGCTACAATTAACTGGAACGGTATCAAAGGTACTCCTGAGGAAACTATGGGAGGTATCGCAAAGACGCTCTCAACACGTCTTGATTTGTGGGCAGTAGAAGATGTCAACGACCTGACTGTAATTGATGAAATGGACTTTGATAACATCGGCGTTGAAAAGACGGCTATATTTCTGATAGTTCCTCCTGCTGATACAACGTACAAGGCTATTTGCAATATGTTCTATTCACAGCTTTTCTCTCGACTGATGTACTGTGCTAATTTCAAGCATAACGGCAGATTGCCATTGCTCGTGTCAGTCGAACTTGACGAGTTTGCAAATATAGGACGGATACCGAATTTCGATAAAATCACTGCCGTTATACGTTCAAACAACATCAGGGTTTGCGTTGTCTTGCAGTCGCTTCCTCAACTAAAGGCTTTGTATAAGGAGAATTGGGAAAGTATTATAGGTAACTGCTCACTGTTTACTTATCTCGGCGCACCTGATTTAGAAACCCGAAAGTACATAGTAGAAAAGCTCGACAAGACTACTGTACGAATAGACACAAGGGGACACAGCCAAGGAACAACAAGCGGCAGCAGCAGTTCAGATAACGAAAGCTATCAAGGTCGTGATTTACTGACTACATCTGAACTGCTAAGAGCGTTCAAGGCTTCACCGAAAATCAAAAAGAAATACGGCGGATATATGATTGAGTTTCTCGACGAATATCCGCCGTTTTGGTTATATAAGTTTGACACATTATCACATCCGCTTATCAGTAAAGTCGGTAGCTCTTTTCCGAGCGGAATACCAAACAATACCGATATAAATGAGATGTATTCTGATAATGAGCAAATACAGAAACTCAAGGAGGTGAAAACAAAAATGGCACAGCTTATGGAACAGTCAGTGTCAGAAGAAAAAGCAATGCGTGAGCAGTCCGAGCAGAAACAGGCGGAACAAGAACGTGTCGAACAAGCAGAACTACAGCGACAGTTTGAAGAAGCCGCAAGAGATGCTCAGCTTAGTGAACATCAGAGCGTGCTTGCTGAAATCGACGAAGAAGAATTGATAGCCGATTATGAAATTCCGACTATCGACGAATTTATAGGATAGGAGGCATCTATATGGCACCAATGTTAGAAGATGAGATTATGCACGATGCTGAAAAGATGAACAGTAAAGTTGCCGGCATAGCTCGTACAGGCAAACAGATATATGACTTCATCGAACAGTTGAAACGTGCGAAAAATGCTGCTCCGGAAAATTTAGATAACGGTTTACCGTTTTCTTTTTCCGGTCAGATTACCGACCTCAGCTATTTCAATACGAATGATATTCTGCCAAAAGAGGTTATAGACAGTATCCCTGATGCTGAACTGAAAGAAGCTGTCATATCCAATCTCGAACTGGCGGAAAAGCAAGGTTTGATTGATGTAGATCTGAATAGCGGTAATATAACGTTGACAGATAGCGGCAGAGAGTATATCAATAATCCAAACTTCATTCGTGCGGCTAACATAGACAAAGCACGATCGGCTATTCGTGCAATGGAAATTCAGCACGGATTGGAAAACGATACAATCAGATACGGTATAACTCTTGAGGGTACAGATCG
>ERZ1027236.473-NODE-473-length-13579-cov-4.835995_pt1 | contig 13579 bp, 9 predicted proteins | sample MGYA00519265_ERZ1027236 | MGnify/ENA primary metagenome ERZ1027236 (study PRJEB26926, sample SAMN06164642) | human gut metagenome | biome: ENVO:00009003; feature: ENVO:2100002; material: ENVO:00002003 | host: Homo sapiens | place: USA | collected 2012 ... | reverse complement strand
GAGATTAGCGAGTGTCTCGTGGGCTCGGAGATGTGTATAAGAGACAGGTCTGAGGTACAGTGACACGGATTTCCGTATCACTGACTACTTCGATGTCTGTTATATCGTCGCAACCGGGAATAGCGACCGCAGTCACCTTATCCATGCCACTTCCCAGGAAACGGAGTACACCGCCGCGGGATACGGGACTCGGTCCGAATACATTCAGACTGATTCCCCCTTTATATTGGTTGGTATCTTCATCATCCCCATTGTCGCAGGCCGTAAACGTCAAGCAACTGAAGAGCATCAGGCACATCATCCACAGTGCCGGAAATTTATATGTTTTATTCATATCAGTATTCTATTTAAAAGGTTATTCAATAGGTACCACACGGATGTTGTCAATCATAATCACCGGATTGCAATCCTTACCTTCCACACCACCTGCCCAGACAAAGAATGTCAATCCGGTCAGCATAGTCTTGTCAAAAGTTCTATCACACTTATTACCTTCATGCGTCTTGTTGAACTCGGACAGATTCATGGAAACGGTTGTCCATTTACCACCCGTGTCATAAGAACCCGTATTCTTCCAGGGCAACCATAAACCGCGCGGCACATTCGTATCACTAAAATAAGCATTAGTTCCCGTCGCATAAGTCACCACATCATTACCCGTAAACATCACTTGTAGAGCGCAAGACTGCCACGGATTGGAAGAAGGAATATTCACCTCGAATTTCAGTTGCAAGCCATTGACGCCATACTCCTCGAGCAGTTCTGCAAACTCAGGACGTGCAGAAAGTTCGGGATAATCGGCAGACGGTTCCGGCCAATAGTTGAACGAGAACTCATCTTCTGCCCAAGTAGCTCCGATAGCACCGTCAAGTGCTCCGGCGAGACAGATATAAGCACCGTCAATACTGTTTTCATCGGCTTCTCTCAACACCTTGCTACCATCACGCCAACCGTGGGCAATAGCCATACCGCCATGAGAACCGTCCCAGTCAAAGAGAATGTTACGTGTATCATAATAGCGGAACTTGGAACGTCCGGTACCATAAATGGACTTCACGTTGATATAGCCTGCAGGAGCATTGTCCGGAAGAATAAAGCTGACCGCAGTCTTGGTTATGTTCGTAATATTAGTCACTTCCACATTACCGGCCATCGTAATGGTCAACGGCACATTCGGGTCATCAATGAAATAGTCACCAATCAGTGTCACCTCACTACCCGGCTTTGCAAACTCACAAGAAATGGAGTTCACGGTAGGAGCCGGAACCAACACCTTGAAATCATAATCTATGGTATCCTTTGCTTTGGTCACCATATAAATCTTATCAGTCACTACCGAAGGAATCTCTTTCGGAACATCTACCATAAGTGTATGGTCAGTGATGTAACTGGTATTAAGTATCGCCTTCTGGTCATTGAAATAGAGCTCGTAAACACTCCGCAGATTTTCACCGACCAGACAAATCGTATTCGCCATATAAGCCCCCGTCAGCAAAGAGTCTGCCGCTGCCGGATCAGGGACACGAACATATTTCAAGGTAGGCTTTCCCCCTGCCACTTCATATTTATCCGGTTCATCCTCACAAGCCGCCATGGAAAAGCCTGCTACAACAACAGCTGCCGCGAAGAACCAATTCGTATATCTATTATTTTTCATCTTTTCAAGCATTAAATTAATAACTGAATTCAGAACGTACATCTACGTGTACCGGGTCTTTCATCAAATTAGGATTGAACACCACGTCTTCTGTCGGGAACGGCAATGTAAAGCTGGAGACTGTCACATTCGGCGCCTTTGCATCCGGATTGTAACGGGTCTCGTCCGGATTCACCGTCCAACTGCCGTTTTCATAATAAGCCTTATAAGTAGTACCCAGACTATAATAAACATCACGGCGCTGTGCCTTCAGCTCATTGATAGCACGCTGGGAATCATAATATGCCAAACGTACATAATCATACCAACGGTCGCCTTCGCAAGCCAGTTCCAGCCGGCGTTCCTTCCAGACGTCCTCCCAAGTAATGGAGGTTTTCGGAGTAACTCCCGGAATGGCACGGCCACGTACTGCATTGAAAGCATCCAGTGCACTCTGGTCTGTAGTAGAGGTAGCCAGTCCCATTTTCGCCTCGGCATATACCAGATAGATATCGGACAGGCGCAGGATATGGGTTGCCAGGCCGCTGTACATATTACCAGCCGATACGCCCAAGCCCAATACATGGTCATTATTGTTACCATAGAGATGCTTCACGTGATTGGCACCGGTAGGAGACTGGTAATCGCCATTAGGTCCTCCCTTACCATATTCGGCATCATAAATAAACCGCAGATAATCAAATCCGCCCTTGTCCTGCCAGAAATAATCGTATACATCACCTGCCATCATCATAGTAGCCTTACGACGGGTATCCGTATCCGAACGCGTCTCAGGACTTTCCAAAGCGGAAATTCCAAATGCATCCTGCAAATCAACCGACGGACCTGCATAGCCACCCCAGCAATCACCAAATTCATCGAATCCCACCATTGCCAAGTCCGACTGCAACGTATTCTGCTGTGTCCAGGGGTCACGTCCTGCCGACCAGTGCCAGGAGAAGAGACACTCTTCATTCTTGTTGTTTGCCAAACGGAAAACATCGGAATAGTTAGCCAGCAAGTTACGGCCGGAATTATTAATTACATCCTTGGAATATTCTGCCGCTTTCGCCAAATCATCCGCATTGCGGGTACCGGAAAGGCCACTCTTAGTTAGATACACCTTAGCCAAAAGACCTTCGGCACAATAGCGGTCAATACGTCCCGTTTCACCTCTGGCCGGAAGCAACTCCATAGCTTTCTCCAGAGTCATAATGATATATTCGTACACATCTGCTGCCTCCACTTTGAATTTGGAGTTATAATTACCGGAATTCAATTCGTCCGTATTATCATGGATAATGGGTACTGCGCCAAAACTACGTACCAAATAGAAGTAAGCCATGGCTTTCCATGCCAGACACTCGCCCATACACTGATTTTTCACTGCTTCTGACGCATTTGCCGTCTTCAAACGAGTATATACAGTATTGGCATGGCCAATCACTGCCCATAGAGAATAGGACATGTTCACAAGGTTTTCATCCGTACCATTCACCGTAAAATTCAAGTAAGGGCTGTTTCCCTCGTATACGTTTCCAGACAAGATTTCACCGACTTTAATAAAACCGCGCTGAAAGTCATACCAAGGTGAGTTATAAAGATAATTAACCCCCTGCACACATTGTTCGTCATTCTGATAGAAGTTCGATTCGTTATAATTGTCTTCGGTAGGACGGTTCAGGAAATCCTCGCATGAAACTGTTCCCATACCGAGTACAGCTGCAAACGCCCAATATTTAATATATCTGATTTTCATGTTTTCTTCAATTTAAAGTGTTAGAATGAAACGTTCAAGCCGAATGAATAAACTGTAGGAGACGGATAACGTCCGTTGTCCAAACCATAGACATTGACGCTTGAAGTGCTGGCACCAATTTCAGGGTCATAGCCGTCATAACCGGTAATGGTCAGCAGGTTCTGGATATTGGCATAGATACGCAAGTTGCTCAGTCCCAGTTTATCAATCGTCTTTTTCGGGAAAGTATATCCCAAAGAGATGTTCTTCAGACGGATATAAGAACCATCTTCAATATAACGGTCACTGATACGGTCGTTGTCATTCGGGTCATTGATAGTGGCGCGTGGAATGGAAGCTCCCGGGTTTGCCACCATGACGTTAGACACATCATTATACCACATCGTTCCATCTTCGTAGACCTTGTTCGGATTGATAGGAACAAGCTGTGCACGTCCGTTTACAGCATTCAGCTGGTTAGTCCAGGGAGAGTTCATATGTGTCAGCTTCATGGAAAGGTAGTTATACACCTTGTTGCCATAGGAACCGTTGATGAAAACGGACAAGTCGAAGTTCTTGTAACGGAAAGTATTGGTCCAGCCAAAAGTAAACTTAGGCATCGGAGAACCGATATTGGTCTTGTCATAGTCGTCAATAACGCCATCGGGCACACCGTCAGGACCACTGATATCCTTATATTTCACATCACCCACCCATACGGTATTGGTACGGTCGAATACACCGTTTGCCGGGTACTTGGCAGGTTTCGGAGAAGTCTGAAGGTCCTCCAGGTCCTTGTAAACACCATCACAAACAAATCCATAGAAGTTATAAAGTGATTCGCCTACACTGGATACACTGACTACATCGGTCCACTGTCCGTAACCCACAATCTGCGCATTGGCTGTACCAGCCAATCCTTTCAGTTTGTTCTTGTTGAAAGAAATCTGGAAGTCAGAATCCCATTCAAACTTACCCGTAATAGGATGTGTGTTCAGAGAGATTTCAAAACCGGTATTCTCTATGTCACCATAGTTACCTTTCGGAGCAGCCAATGCAGAAGAGGCATTACCGGAAGTACCCATATAAGAAAGCAACTGCAACGGCATCAACATATCACTGGAAGTTTTCTTGTACCACTCTACCGTCAGGTTGATACGGTCGTGCAGGAATCCCAAATCCACACCGACGTTCCATTGCTCCTGGGACTCCCATTTGATGGAAGTATTCGGTATATTGGAGGGGCGATACCCCATACCCAGACCGGAAGGCATACGACTCATAGATGTACCCCAAGCATAACCACCGATGTTGGCATTACCAGTTTGTCCCCATCCCAGACGCAACTTACCGTTACTGATGACCTTCTTCAACGGTTCAAAGAACGTTTCGTTGGAAAAGCGCCAGGAAGTAGCCAATGAATGGAAGCCTGCCCAACGGTTCTCGGGACCGAAGTTTGAAGAGCCGTCATAACGATAGGTATAAGTACCCAGATAACGGTCGGCATAGTTATAAGTCAGACGTGTAAAGAAAGATGCCATAGACGAGCTTCCAAAACCTGCATTGATAGTCGGGGTTCCCGTACCCAAGGCAGGATTGTGCACTTCATCCGAAGGCAGACCGCTATTGAACACACTCGTGAAGTCATAGCTGGACTCCCAGCACTCCTGGCCCACCATGGCTGTATAATGATGCTTGTCGCCTATGTTTCCGGAATAGGTCACATAGTTCTTCAATTGCCAGAATGTACTGCTGTTTTTCTGGATATTGCTTTCATTACTGGAACGTACCCATCCACCCAAATCAACCATCGGCTTGTAGCGCTCACCTTTGCTGGAACTGATGTCATAACCCAATTCGGCATGCCATACCAGATTTTTAATCGGAGTAACCTCAAAGAAAATATTACCCGTCAGTTTCTGACGGTCCAGCAGAATGTCATCCATCATGGCAAGGGCAATCGGGTTAGGATTCGTGTAGCCTTCGCGAACAACGGTGGCATAGCTGCCATCCAGATTATAGATAGGTATATCAGGAAGAGTGGTCAACGAGTAGTTAATCAAACCTTCATCACTGTCTGCCAGTTTCAGGTCATCACCCGTTGCTGTATAGGTGGCGGTCAAACCGAGTTTCAACCACTTCTTCAGTTGGGCATCCAAGTTGGCACGGAAGCTGTAACGGTTAAAGTTTGAACCGATGATGGTACCGTCCTGATCCATATAGGAAGCTGATACGTAGTATTGTATCTTCTCTGTACCACCTTGTGCCGAAATCTGGTGCTGATGCTGCAAAGCAGTCTGGAAGATGGCGTCCTGCCAGTTTGTACCTACTCCCAGCAGAGAAGGATCGGCATAATAATTACTAGGGTCAGAGATTTCACCCATGTTTGCCAAATCATTATAATAAGTGGCATACTCACGCAGATTCATCATATCCAGACGCTTTGTCTGGCGTTGAACGGCAAACATACCGTCATAAGTAAACTTAGCCTCACCCGCCTTACCACGTTTGGTCGTAATCAAAACCACACCATTGGAACCTTGCGCACCGTAAATGGCGGTTGCCGAAGCATCTTTCAGAATTTCCATACTGACGATATCAGCAGGGTTGATGGTGGAAAGCGGAGAAATGGTGGAAACCGAGCCATTACCCAGTGCATCGCCCAAACCATAAGATGAACCGCTTTGTCCCTGACTCTGTACAATCACACCGTCAATTACATACAACGGCTCGGCATTAGCATTGATAGTGGCCTGACCACGTACGCGGATAGAGGAGGAAGAACCCGGAGCACCGGAAGTGCTGACTGCCGTCACACCGGCAGCACGCCCTTGAAGGGACTGGTCGAGATTGGTGATAATAGAACCCTTAATCTTGTCTTCACTCATGGAAACGGAAGCACCGGAAAGGTCGCTTTTCTTCATCGTACCGTACCCCACAACCACCACTTCGTCCAACATCTCGGAGTCTTCCTTCAGCGTGATGTTCACTGTTGTCTGGTTCGTTATCTTTATTTCCTGGCTGACATAGCCTATAAAGGAGACTACAATGGTAGCTCCTGGTTTCACATTCAAGGCAAAGTTACCGTCAATGTCGGTAATTACACCATTCGTTGTACCTTTTTCCAATACATTGGCACCGATAATAGGGCCCATAGCATCACTGACGACACCCGTAATTTTCTTTGTTTGCTGCACTGCCTCAACGGTATCCGTCGATGATACTGCGAAAAGCTGAGGAGCATAACCCAGACTGAACACCGAGCATATCCCCGCAAGCAGCGCTGTCTTTCTAAAATTCAAATTCATACTGTATTTCTTAGATTTAAAACAAACACAAAACCTCCCAAAAGAAGATTTTTTTAGTTAACAAAAATGAGACTGAGTCAAAAAGCCCTGATATACTATCACAGCCTTGACATTTAGGTTTACTTCCAAACAGTCCATGTCTTCATAGTTCCGTTTTTCCTTTTTTCCCATAGGCACAATTCTTTTTTTCTTAAATTATTAATGGTTAAATCATATTGCTTTTTCCCGAAAGGGTCATTTCTTCAGTTCGTCCCGTACCATTCTTCCCCATTCCTTCATATCTGCATCTTTCCAGTTTCCCTCGGAAGAAGCCGACGGATAAAGCATGGAACAAGTCTCGTCTTTGTCCGACAAGGACCAAGCCACCCAACTGATGGAATGCCGCTGCATCCACTCCAGCCAATTCCCCCACTCTTCTTTACTGATGGGGCCGTCCCCACTTGCCTCCATACCGGCACATTCGGAAACGAAAATCGGCAAGCCCTTGCCCAAAGCATAGTCGGCGCGGTCGCGCAGCCACTGTCCGTGGGTATTGGCATAAAAGTGAAGTGTATACATTATATTGTCATATCCGGTAATAGGATTGTCCGCAGCCAAATGGATGTCCTGGTCCCAATGCGGACAACCAACGAGGATAACGGCATCCGGTTCTATGGCACGAATCGTCTTGATAACCTCCACAGAGTATGACTTCACCTGCTCCCAACTGTCTTCCACCGGTTCGTTGAAAACCTCATAGATGACATTAGGAACCCCTTTGTAACGGGTAGCCATTTGGGTGAAGAACTCCTTTGCTTCTTCCTGCCGCAGATTGTGGCTATGCCAGTCGATGATGACGTAAACGCCGTTCTCGATAGCAGCATCCACCACTTTCGTAACACACTCAATACCGAATTCGGGCTTGTTCACATAGCAGGCGCTATCCAAATCCACTCCCATAGAGGCCCGAAGCACTTGTGCGCCCCAGTCATTGACCAGATAAGCAACCGAAGAGGCATTGTAGAAACGGGGCCAGAACTGATGCCAGCCATAGCTGACACCGTGCAATACCACCGTGTCTCCTTCGGTATTCATCAACTGCGTACCATTGACCACCAATGCCGGTAGCGTTTCCTTTACATTTTCATTCTTCGACGGGTTTGTTCCACAACCAATGGTCATACCTAGGCAACAAACCGCCAACATAACTTTCCATATGCTTTTCATATCATACTTAGTATTTAGAGTAATAATCTTTCTTATATAACGGTACAAACGCTTTGTACACGCTTACATTCTAATTTTCAGGCAGGGATTACACGGAAAAGCACGGATAGGTTCAATTTTGCAGCTTCCGGTTTTCCGCTTTAATTATTTCAATAGTGCTGTCTGTGGCAAAGACAGAGTTCAGTCCTTGTTGTTCTTGAGCCGGGTCACCGGTATAGTCATCTCCCTTTTCCCAGAATACATGGTCGGGATTTTGTCCGGCAAAACCACCCCATGCCCAGAAGTTGCATCCGGCAAAGAGTCCGCCGCTCTCACGGTCCTGGCGGATGAGGTCGAATACATAACGGTAATATTCATCGCGGGCAGTGGTCGGTGCCTCTTTGGAAAAGCTGAAACCGTCACGGGGAAAACCGAACTCCTCCAAAACAATCGGCTTGCTGTACTTCCGAGCAATGACCATGTGGTCATCTATATACTTCTTAGTATTTTCCTTGGCACGCGGAAGAAGTTCCTTCAGGCTGTCCGCCTTCACCCAACTCCAGTTGTAAGGCCAGATGTGGATATTCAGATAATTGATGTTGGGGTCGGCATGAATCTTCTCGAAAAGATTCATATCCATTTCGCATCCCCACGAGCCCTCACTGCCGGAAGACACCATGTGGTTCGGGTCAAGTGACTTGATTTGTGCAGCCACATCGGCCATCCAGCGGGCAAACGGTTCCTTGTTCTCGTCAGAGAAAGCGCGAGGCTCGTTACCAATCTGCCAAGACATAATAGTGGGGTCATCCACATATTTTATCTGATTATACCTATTGGTGCGTGAAACAATATAATTGACATGATTGGCAAACAAGGCCTTCGCGCTGTCCGATTGGGGGAACTGCTTGACATACTCCATATAGGCGGGCCATCCGTCTACGGCAGGTACCACGGCATCACCGTGTCCGGACCATTGCAGGTAAACGGAATAGCCACCGCTCCATTCCCAGGAATTGTTCAAATAGAGGACAGCTGTCATATCACGTTCACGCAGTTCATTCATAAAATAATCCAATCCGGCTAAAATAGTATCATTATAGACGCCCGGTGCCACTTGTAAAGAGGGCTCTACCCGCGTCTTTATGCCATTTTCACCGTCAGCACCCACCAATACGCGCAGGTTGTTGATGCCAATACTTTTCAGAAAGTCCAGCTCCTTATGCAACCGTTCACGATTGCCGCCTTCACCTTCGGAACCAAGAATGGCACCGTACCAGAAATTGGTACCTACAAAATAATAGGGTTTTCCGTCGCGAACGAACTGTCCATCGGCATTGACCTTAATAAACGAATGCTCCGCAGGCTTAGGGGCACATGCCCCCAAAAGGAATAAAAGTACTGTCAGCAAAAGGAATTGTTTCTTCATATTATCAGTTTTTAAGCGATACACAAAGATACGCGGCTCATATCATAAAAAATGATACTATATTATCAGATTAATGTGCCAATGTGATTAATCACATTGGCACATTAAGTTGTCTCCGTATCCAGTCCAGCCATTCATCCCACTGTTCCTGATACCAGTAATGCCCGGTTTCCAGATAAGGATGCAGTTCCTTCGGAGAAGAAATCACATTGTAGGCTGCATACATGGAAGTGGGAGGACAGACCTCATCGTTATACCCCCAACTGAACCAACCGGGCACATTCAGCAGGCGGGCAAAGTTTGCCGTATCATAATAGCGCACCGTTTCAAGCTGCTTTTCATCGGGAGCACCGTAATAATAGAAATAATGGGGCCAGCCGCAAGCGCGCTTCTTGAAGAACGCTTCGTGGTCGCATAAGGCAGGATGAACAGCCGCCAGGAAAGTAACGCGCGAATCAAGAGCCGCCGTAATCACAGACAAGGCACCGCCCTGGCTGGAGCCCGTAACGCCCAGCGCCTTCCCGTTGTACTGCGGCAGCGAACAGATAAAATCCACAGCACGCAAAGCGCCTACCACCACACGGTTATAGTAAGAAGCATCCCGGCTGTCGCGGCCGAACGTCCAGTAATTGCTCAGCGCCCCACCTGCCAGCGCATCATATACAGACTGCTGCATCGTGACGGGAATGCCGTGGATACCCACCTCCAATGTAATCACCTTTCCAGGAGCCGTATACGTATCTCCCGCATAAGGGCGGACACCCGCACCGGGCACACGCAGCAAAGCCGGATACTTCCCTTCTTTCTTGGGAATACTGAGAATACCGTAAAAACGTCCTCCCCAAGCTTTTGTCTGGAAGCTGACCTGATATACATTATCCGTTTCCGTACAGCGTTCGGGAAGCAGCGTCATAAGGGGATTCAACGGAGTCTTGCGCGCCTCTTCCAAGGTCTTGGCCCAATAATCCCGAAAATCGGCAGGAAGTTTCGTCACAGGTTGCAGCTGCTCGGGAGCATAGGCCGATGTAGCCAGCCCTTCATAAGTCCGGCCGTCCACATGCGCCTTGACCTTGCAACGCAAGAAGCCTGCAGTCTTCATCGTGCCTTGCAACTTCAAGGTACCATCTTTCAGCACCACGTCTTTCTTTACTTCAGTAGGATACATCTCGGGGCCCAGTTCATAGTCAATCTTGACATCGGACAAGAGGTTCTGTGCCTTCAGCACCCGGACGGTAAACGTACACTTCTCATTCAGACGATACACCCAATCGCTATGGTCAGGTGAAACGACTACACGGATTTCATTGCCGCGTATCTGCGCCGTCACAGCACATACACACAGCAGACATAAAAATAAGGAAAAAACTCTTTTCATGATATCAGATATTAGTATTAATCATTGGTGCAAAAATAGGCACTTTCAATGAAGAATACCAATACTTTTTTATCATATCACCAGCTTCTTTTTCCGATAATTCTCACGGAATTCCTTCGGCGAGCATCCCTTCTTCCGCTTGAACATACGATTGAAATTGGACAGATTGTTGAAGCCGCAGTCATAGCACACCTCTGCAATGGTACGCGTGGAATCTACCAACATACGCGTGGCAAAGCCCAGACGGATATCAATAATGTAGTCGGAAAGCGTCTTGCCGGTGCGCAGGCGAAAGAAACGGCTGAAAGAGACCGGGGTCATGCCCACCATATCGGCCAATGAAGCCAACCGGATATCCTCCTGATAATGGGTGGAAATGTATTTCTGCACCTTCTGTACCCGGCGGCTGTCAGAGAAAGTCTCTATCTTGGCAAACGAAGAACTGGACAACACCCGGGCATTGTCATAGAGGGAAAGTTCGTAAAGGATACGGAGAAAGTTCATCACGGCATAAAAGCCCTGCTCCTCGGAAGCCAGCTTATCCAGCCAGTTGTACACCTTCATGATGGCCTGCATGGGGAAACTAAGTCCGCACTGTGCACGCTCCAGCATCCGACGGATACTGTCGAACTGGTTCTTGTTGACAACGTTCCCGAAGAACAAGTCGGGAGAGAACTGAATGGTAATCTCCCGAATATCCCCGGAGGTACATTCATGTTGCTCCCATACATGCTCCAACTCCTTACCGGTTATCAGCACCAGGTCATAATCACCGATAATCTCGGCAGAATCGCCCACCACACGACGTACGCCGGAAGCATGTTCCGTGAAGTTCAGTTCATACTCTGCGTGACAATGGATGGGGTAGGTAAATTCTGTTTTGCGACGATCGGCAATATAGAAACAGTCACGTTCCGACAGAGGGGTTATTTCCCTCATGATATAGTTCTGGTTTTCCATAGGCATTGGTTAAAAAAATATCATGCCACAAATATACTCATTCTTTTTAATCCCACAACAGTACCATTTGTTACATTTAGAGGTAATAATTGTTATATATGAGCAGATACCCGGGAAAGTCCCACCCGGAAAAGCAAAACTTCCGTTCTTCTCCCCCTCAGGCTCTAATGTAAGGATGTATGAGATGCGCATCTCGTACACTTACACACTATAGTTTGAGGAAGAAAGAAGCGGAGATCCCTCTCTTGCCCCATAGACAAGAGAAAGGTCTCCGCTTCGCCGGATGATATAAATGATAAGCCGCTTACTTCTGCAACTTCAAGACACAGGAAGTTTCCGGCAGGTTTTCCGAAACGACCGTCAGTGTGGCTTCTCCCGCTTCGCCGGTACTTTGCAACAGCACCTGTGCAAGTCCGTTGAATGCCTTTACCTGATAGGTGCGGGCATCGGCGTCGGCCGGACGTTCCGTAGCCTGATAAGCGGGGTCTCCATTCCCCACCCCAAGGATGCGTACCGGACCGGAAACGGTTATCGTCAAGTCGTTGCAGGCAGTGGGGACAAAACGTTTCTTTTTGTCCTGCAACTCAATATTACACACTGCCACATCCCGATTGTCTGCCTGAATGACGGGACGGTCTGCCGTCAGGGAGATACGGGCAGGAGCACCGGTAGTCTCCACAGTACGGGCCAATATTTTTTTGCCGTTCTTATAGCCTACAGCCTTCACTGCACCGGGCTGGAAAACGGCTTTCCAGGAAAGATGGCCGTTTCGGGGCATCGGTTTGCGATCCAGTTTCTTGCCGTTCACAGTCAGTTCCACTTCATCGCAGTTGCTGTATACCCAAATATCGATGCTATCACCTTCGTGACCTTGCAGATTCCAGTGAGGAAGGATGTGCAGCACCGGCTCATCCGTCCACCAGGACTTCAGATACCAGGCTTCGTCCTTGGGGAAACCGCAGTAGTCCAGAATGCCGAATTGTGAGCCCGTAGCCGGGAACTTCATGGGGTTGGGCTCGCCGCGGTAGTCGAAACCCGTCCAATAGAAAAGACCTGCCAGATAGGGGCGTTCGTCATAGAATTTCCAGCCACGCTCGATGCAGTTCAGCAGGCTGTCAGGCCCGTTCGGTTTACGGTTGTGCGCCACCATGTGGCCTTTGCCGTGGGCATCAAAGTAGATGCCGCGCGTACCACAGCCCGTAGTCTCTTCCGAACCGAGCGCACGGCGGCCGGGATAATCCTTGCGGTGCTGCTCCACAGGGTTCTGAAGGATGTAGTTATAACCGGCCACGTCTGCGGGAATCAAGATGGCAGGGCCACTGCTCGAAGCAACGGTCATGAGGCGCGTAGGGTCGAAACGGTGGCAATATTCGCGCATCGTGGCAGCAATGCGTGTACCGCTTTCTTTCCACTCGATGCCCCACTCCTCGTTGCCTACGCTCCAAAGGATGATGCACGGATGGTTGCGGTCGCGGTCTATCATGCGTTTCAGCAGGCGAGTATGTTCCTCGTTGACACCCGTCAGACGGTTTTCTTCTATCACAAGGATGCCGAGGCTGTCGCAGGCATCGAGCATTTCGGGAGTCATCGGGTTATGGGAAGAACGGTAGGCATTGCAGCCGAACTTCTTCAGTTCCTTCAGTCGGTACACTTGCAAGGCATCGGGAATGCCGGCACCTACTCCGGGGTGGTCTTGGTGCATGTTCACACCTTTCAGTTTCAGAGGCTGTCCGTTCAAGAGGAAGCCCTTGTCGGCATCGAAGCGGATGTCACGAATACCCGTAGTAGTGGTATAAGCATCCACCAGCTTGCCATGCTGATAGACTTCCGTAAGCAGTGTATATAGATAAGGTGTATCCACACTCCAAAGATGAGGTTTGTCCAGCGCTATTTCACCGACGGTGAGCTGGCGGTCTTTCGGCAGTACCGGCTTACCGGCCGTTTCGCAGCG
>ERZ1027236.469-NODE-469-length-13695-cov-5.448900_pt1 | contig 13695 bp, 10 predicted proteins | sample MGYA00519265_ERZ1027236 | MGnify/ENA primary metagenome ERZ1027236 (study PRJEB26926, sample SAMN06164642) | human gut metagenome | biome: ENVO:00009003; feature: ENVO:2100002; material: ENVO:00002003 | host: Homo sapiens | place: USA | collected 2012 ... | reverse complement strand
GTATCCTTTTCCGTAATCGAACAGTCAAAATCCGACAGCGGCATATTTACGCCTGTGAACGGAACATCTCCGAACACGAACTCCTTGTCGGGAGCCAGTGCAGCCTTCATCTCAAGAACAAATTCTCTGAGTGGCTTTGCATCCGAGCTGCCTATAAGATAATGGCAGAAAGGCTTGCCGTTCTCTCCGATGAGATAGAACGCTCTTGCAACATCGTCTATATATACAAAGTCATAATTCTGTGTACCGCTTGTGAACTGTAAAGGCTCATCATTTATAATCTTTCTGATGGTCGTATTTACAAAACGGGGTGAAAGCTCACCTGCACCGTATGCGTTGGTTATCTTTGCCCAGCAAAGATCTATACCTATCTGTGCGGCAACGCTCATGCACATTGTATGAGCAACAAGTTTACCGCTTCCGTATATGTAGCCTGCACCGGGCTTATTACCCTGTCTGAATGCGGCTGATATTGTTTCATGCTCCATTATAGAGCCGGCGCATACAAACTTCTTGCAATCCATATCCTTTGCCACACGCAGACAATCTACCGTCCACTGAGCGTTATTAAGCTGTAAAGCGGTATCTGCTCTCGCAGGGCCTGCCGAGCCTACCCACGCAAAGTGATAGAATACATCAATATCACGGTCAGGGATAATATCGGCAAGCTTTGACGATTCGGAAAGCTCGTGAGCCACAAATCTTACATTTTCGGGTATGTTGTTATTGCAACCGTCACGGTCAAGTGCGATTACCTCAACATTATTCTTTACCAATTCACGCACAAGCGCACTTCCGACAAAGCCGTTTGCACCTGTAACAAGAGCTTTTTTCATTACTTTACCTCCAGATATTCGTTTATCTGCTTTTCCATAACGGCGCTAATGTCGCCGCCTGAAAGATATACCTTGCTCCACTCGGTCACCTTTTCGATAGCGTCGGAAATATGCCAGCGTGGACTCCATCCGAGTACACGCTTAATTCTTGAGCAATCAAGCTTGAGGAAATTTGCCTCGTGGGGAGCGTTCTTATCCGCAACGTTTTTCCACGAAGCGCCGTCGCCCCAGTGTGAACAGAACAGATCGACAAGCTCGCCTGTAGCGGCGCAGTCGCAATCATCCGGACCGATATTATAATTACCGGCAAGGCTCTTGTCCTCATACTGCTTCATCGCAAGTACAAGATATGTAACGACCGGCTCGAGAACGTGCTGATAGGGACGTGTCGAATAAGGATTTCTTACTGTTATCTCCTGCTTAGCCTCCATTGCTCTTACGCAATCGGGGATGATTCTGTCCTTTGCAAAGTCGCCGCCTCCGATAACGTTACCTGCACGGCAGGTCGAAACCGCAATGTCACGGTTATAGAAGAACGACTTTATATAAGAGCTTGTTACAAGCTCCGAGCAGCTCTTTGAGTTGGAATAAGGATCATAGCCGTCAAGTGCGTCATTTTCACGGTATCCCCACTCCCATTCGTTGTTCTTGTAAACCTTATCGGTGGTTACGTTTACGAATGATTTTACGCTGTCACACAGCCTTACAGCCTCACATATGTTTACAGTACCCATAACATTTGTTTCATATGTGTAGACAGGCTCTGCGTAGCTTTCTCTTACTATGGGCTGTGCCGCCATGTGAATTACTATTTCGGGGCGATACTTCTGCATTGTTTCGTTCAGCTTTGCAAGATCTCTTATATCGCCTATAACCGAAACTATTTCCTTCTCAACTCCGGAAAGCTCAAAAAGAGAGGGTGTTGTGGGGGGAGTGAGGGAATAACCGATAACTTTTGCTCCTGCCATAGAAAGCAGTTTGCACATCCAGCTTCCCTTGAAGCCTGTGTGACCTGTTATCAGTACAGTTTTACCCTTGTAAAATGACATATCCATATTGATTTTTCCTTTACGAATTAATAATATTTTCGCCGCTTTCATCTCTGACCTCGGCTAACAGTATTGTTTCAAGCGCAATAGCCGGATTAGCGGGTTTAACTATTCTGAAAGTGTATTTATCGCACATTTTCTCTATCATAGGCTTGATTTCAAAGAAATCGTTCGCCGAATGATAGATGCTGATAAGAAGTATCGGGTGCTGTGTGCGGATAGTTTCGACAGCGCCCCTGAGCAGCAGCTGCTCGCCTCCTTCAATGTCCACCTTTATAAGACCGACCTCGATATTGTTTTCCCGTACATAATCATCAAGAGTAACAACGGGAACTTCGATATGATCCGGATAATTATAACCGGGACGTTCAACAAGGGAATTGCAGGAATTGCGCTCACCCAGGCTGAATGTTGCCGTGCCGCTTTTCTCGCCCAGTGCTTTGCTTACAGGCACTATGTTATCAAGATGATTCAGCCTTATCGTTTCACGGATAATATCCATATTTGAGGGAGAGGCCTCAAATACGTGAATGTTCTTATCCGTATATGACGAGAACAGAAGCGCCGTGTCACCGACATATCCGCCTGCATCGATTATATGCTTATTTCTCACGCTGTCCAGTGTGGTCAGCTTATCTATTCCGTATCTTGTGAAGAATACGCTGCTGTCAAACTGGTTAACGGGTAGATAATAACCGTTGTAATAATAAAGATTATCGTTCAGCTTTACTATCTTTGAACTGAATTCATCATTCATACGAACGAATTCTTCCTGCTCACGCTGTGTATAGACATCCTGCAAGGACTTGTTGCCGTCTGCTATCATTCCCATACGATGAATTATATCGGAAACGGTGTTTCTGCTCTCGTTGTCAAGTCCGCTTATAAGTGCGCTGAATCGTTGTGCGCTGTCCTCTCTGTTCATAGCGTCACTGAACAATTTTGCCAGAGCTTCACGTTCACCGGGATGAAAATACAGTTTTCTGAGATATGACTGCCTTTTGAACAGATTCATCTCACGGCGGATCGTATTTGCCGTATTCTCTGCATCAAGCAAAGACTGTGCGTATTCGCCCGTCTTTGAAGTCTTGTCGAAGCCTGCAGTTACGCTGTCGGAAAGCGACTTAATATCAGCCGAAATGCTTTCATTATCTGCCGATAAACCGTCAAGCACAGACACATATTCGCCTGTCTTTGAGGTCTTGTCGAAGCCTGCGGTTACGCTGTCGGAAAGCGACTTAATATCAGCCGAAATGCTTTCGTTATCTGCCGATAAGTTGTCAAACACATCCGCATATTCGCCCGTCTTTGAGGTCTTGTCGAAGCCTGCGGTAACGCTGTCGGAAAGCGACTTAATATCACCGGAAAGCGAGTTGTTGAACGCTTTTATTTCTCCTGCGTGCTTATTGTTTTCAGATATGACGTTTTCAATAAGTTCGACAATGTGCTTATCGCTATCGGAAGAACGCTTGTCGCTGTCGGTTATACAACCGAGTATTTCCTCTGTGTGATGTGAAATACAGTCGATAAGTTCACCGGATATTACGGCAGATTTCTCCGATATTTCGTTACTCAGCTTTTCGCCGATACGCTCATTTTGCTTTTTCAGATTTTCAATATCAAGTTTAATTTCTTTGAGTTTTAATGCAGTGTCCTCGCCGAATTTAACCTGATTGTCTTCCAATGTACGCAACGATTGACGGCACAGTTTTATCTGCTCCGCATTATCACGGCATATATCCGTGCAAGTATTCAGGCTGTTTTCAAGAAAACCGAGCATTTCATAAAGCTGTGCAAAATGCTCGCTTTCTGTCTGCCTTATCTCGTTGTTGAGCTTTATTGTCTTGTTGCGTGACATCGGGAATAATCTTCCGAAAAATCCCGCAAGTTTATCGGATAATTTACTCATTATTTCCAAATCTTCCACGGAGCATCATTATTGCTCCACATTTTCTCAAGCTGTTCTTTTTCTCTTACAGTATCCATACACTGCCAGAAGCCCGTATGCTTATATGCCATAAGCTCTCCGAGCTTTGCTACTGTTTCAAGGGGCTTCTTTTCGAGAACGGTATCGTCGCCGTCAATGTAATCAAAGAATTCGGGTTGGCATACCATATAGCCGATATTGATAAGGCTTCCGTCGCCGGATGTCTTCTCACGGAATTCATTTATTCTTCCGCTTTCATCAATGTCAAGAACGCCGAATCTCTGACCGGGATTATATGCTGACATTGTTACGAGCTTTCCGTGTTTTTTATGGAACTCGACAAGCTCGGCTATATTTACATCGGAAACGCCGTCGCCGTATGTCAGCATAAACGGCTCGTTGCCGATATACTCCTTTATACGCTTTACACGTCCGCCGGTCATTGTGTTAAGACCTGTGTCCACTACGGTAACCTTCCAGTGTTCCGAGCTGTTGCGGTGAACAATCATCTCGTTTTTGCCGCTTGTGAAGTCAAATGTAATATCGGATGTATGCAGGAAGTAGTCTGCAAAATACTCCTTTATAACGTGCTGTTTGTAACCTGCACATATAACGAATTCATTGAAGCCGTAAGCTGAATAGAGCTTCATTATGTGCCATATTATAGGCATACCGCCAAGTTCGACCATCGGCTTGGGTTTGAACTGGCTTTCTTCGCTGATTCTGGTGCCGAAACCTCCGGCAAGTATTACAACTTTCATTTTTCCTCCTGTGTGCTGTTAAGACGTGTCACTTTACTGCTATCTATTTCGGGATGATCTGCTATGAAGTCATCCGTATAAACGTCTGAATAAAGTCCTCTGAGACCCATAGGATTAACGGATATAATCTCTGTATCCGGATAGAAGCGTTCTACAAAAGCCTTGACCTTCTGATAGCCGTCTAACCAGTGCGGAACACTTGTCTTTGCTACAAGATCCGACAATCTCTGCTTGCTGCCGTCAAAATATCCCGCATTGGTGCAGTCACAGCCAACAAGATAAATTCTTTTTGCATTGGTAAAGAGTGCAAAGTGGATAGCCTGGAACGCAATTGAATAGAATGCCATAAGGGGATAGAATTCTATATTAATATGTATATCCTCGCTGGGAGCCGCCTGGAAGAATCTTCTGCCGTTATTCTCTCTGATGATCTTCTCTGATACCTGGAATTTATCTCTGTATTCACCGGTAGAATACTGACCGAAGAACTTGACAAAATCGTATTCCTTCAGCTTTTCAAACCACGGAGCACGGCTTTCGTAATCGGTGGTAAAATAGTAATCAATATCAACATCAGGATTTAAGAATGAAGCGTTCATACCTATATGTACGGCACCGGGAATGGGCTTGTAGTATCTCATCGAAGGTCCTGATGCCATTACAACAACATCTCTGCCGGTATTGATATTTCTGAACTCGCCGAATGACTTCTTATGAGTTTCGTGTATCTCATTTGCAAGGCAGGCAATATTGAGATTAATATTTGAAGTGAGCGTTTTTGCATCCCATATATCCTTGCGAAGACTGGTAGCGATGATAGGAGGCTTAGCGGCCGCTGCCTGTACGCTCTTAGGAGCAGTGCTCTGACAAACCTTTACGGTTCTCGCAAGCAGCACGCTGTGTTCTGTAGACTTTTTCTGAAGATCGTTAACAGAAGCAACCAGTGCACCGAGTCTTTCCTCGTTTCGTAAAGCAACACGATATGCAGGGAAGGTGTTTCTCATTATCTTCTTTAAAACGCTTTCGTCTTTTTTGGGCTTTTTGGGAGCAGCCGCTGTTTTTGCAGGTGTAACCTTGCACTTTGCGGCATTGGTTTCTCTGAAGAATACAAGCTGATTTTCCTTTACCTTGTACTTTCTCTGCTTTAATACCCAGTATATGAAGATACCGTAAAGAACCTCAGACATATAGCCGGGCGTTCTCATTTTGGTACCCTGATATTTTGACATATCAAATCTTTTCATGAATTCGAACAGTACGCCGAATTCAAATGTACAGAAGCGGTTGAACAGCTCTTTTGACATTACAAAGCAGTTGTACGCATAGTACTTCTTTGAAGCCATATATTCCTCGGCAGCCTTAGAATATTCGGGGTAAAGTTCATCAACCAGCTTAAGCGTAAGCTCAGGTGCGCTTTTATCGAATAAATGCTCCTGGATCATGAATATATCCTTGATGCAATGTGCACGTTTTCCGCCAAAAAGGAAATCCATCTCATCAACATTCATGCTTCCGCCTGTGATAAGATCGTATTTCTTTATCTGCTTTGCCATACCGTCATAGTCTTTAAGGCCGTACTTCTCTATGCTCTCGTCATTGAGCATATTCTCGATTATGTAGCCTCTTGAGCATTGGTCAAACTTCTTATTGCTGAATGAAAGATAACGTCTGTAGTGGCAAAGACCATAGTAATTTACATCGGCATTCTTCCACGCCCAATACTGAACGCTCAGCTCCGAGAAATACTTTGCAAGATCGGAGATATTGTCGCCGGTGTCGTCGCCGTTCATCTTAAGGAAGCATCTCGCCGAGCCTGCATTACACTTATAGTTTTCGAATATACGGTTACCTATCACGGCGCTGTCAAGATCCATTCTGTGCGAAACGAAAATCTTGATGTCATCGTTTGGTTTCTTGTATGACAGAGTACGCTGTGCAAGGGTATTTGCATCGGGATCTGCTTCGGTATTCTTGAAGTATACAATCTGACGCTCAAGGAACTTGCAGTCGGTGTGATGCTGAAGATACCACATATAAACGCCGTAAACGATCTCGCCCATATAGCCTGTGGCTCTGAGCTTGTTACCCTCATAGCCGGTGGTGTCAAACTGTTTATCAAACTCAAAGAGTATGTCAAAAAGCACCTTGTTGTATTCGTTGAATATCTTCTTTGACATTACAAAGCAGTTATAGCCTCTGTAATACTTTGAGGCAAAATACTCATTCATAGATTCAACAAGCTCGGGGTGCCTGTCTTCTATTATCTTTATCAGCGTGTCAATAGCTATAGGATCGACAAGATTTCTTGATGCGTACCATAACTCCTTTACACTGTTTCTGGGACGTACTCTGGTGATTTTTGTCGTATCGAAAGCCTTGCCGACAATAACGTCATAGGATGAGATCTCCTTCTCCATCTTTGACTTATTGAAAAGCTGATATAACTCTGCGGTGCGTACCGAAAGATTGTTTTCCATTCGTACATCGTAGTCATTGCCCGGCATAAAGGAATCCATAAACGAAAGATACCTTCTGTAGTGACAAAGTCCGTAATAATCCGCATCATAATTTTTCCACGCCCAGTACTGTACTGTGTATTCGCAAAAAGAAATTCTTTTCTCGGATATGTTATCGCCTGTGTTGTCGCCCATTATTGCGTTGCCTTTATCATTCTCGTCGAGTGCTGCACCGCATCTTACGGGTACATATAAAGGATTGTCGACCACCATACTTTTGAGGTCGATTCTGTGTGAAACGAAAATTGCGATTTTTTTGCTGTTGTTTTCACCGCTGTTCATTGATAATAAAATTCCTTTCTTTTTATCTCTTTACTCTTCCCGACGAATTTCCACCGGCAAGATCAAGTACATCATTAATTCCGAACAGACAGAAATCGCCTTCAAGCGTCTGATCAAGACAGCCTGCCGCAGCAGCTGTTTCTATAGCGTTCGCCGGCGATATATTGTTGTGCAGAGCATAAATAAGCCCCGACGCAAATGCATCGCCGCCGCCTATTCTGTCTGTAATTCTTATATCATATTGTGCAGATGTATAAACCTGCTTTTTTTCGTCATCATAAATGATTCCCGACCAACCGTTGTCGCTTGCGGAATAACTCTTTCTCTGTGAGTATGCGACTATTTTACAGCCGAATGTTTCCGCAACGGTCTGAAGGCTCTTTTTATAGCCGTCTGTATCAAGCTGTCCCTTTGTGACATCCGTAGCGCCTGCTTTTATTCCGAACACTATCTCAGCGTCCTCTTCATTTCCTATGCAGACATCAACGTACTTCATTATTTCGGTCATTACGGGACGTGCCTTTTGAGCGCTCCACAGCTTGCTTCTGTAGTTTATATCACAGCTTACGGTAAGACCCGCTTTTTTGGCGGCTTTTACGGCATCGACAGAAATTTTTGCAAGGCTGTCGGAAAGTGCCGGAGTGATTCCCGTAATATGAAACCAATCCGCACCGTCAAATATCTTTTCCCAATCAAACGACGAAGGGTCAACCGACGCTATCGCACTGTTCTTTCTGTCGTATATTACTTTTGAGGGACGCTGGCTTGCGCCTTTCTCGGCAAAGAATATTCCGAGCCTGTCGCCCGTATAAACTATATTATCCGTCTTAACGCCGTATCTCATAAGCTCTCTGCAAGCCGCCCTGCCTATATCATTATCGGGAAGTGCGGTCACGAATTCAGCCTCATCTCCGAAATTACTGAGGGCAACGGCTACATTAGCTTCAGCACCGCAAAACGATGTATTAAGCTCCGGCTTCTGAAACAATTTGTAATATCCGTCGGGCGATAGTCTGAGCATTATTTCTCCAAAAGAAACTACCTTCATTATGAACGGTTTTCCTCTCTTTCAAGAAGTGATTTTGTTATAAATGAAACGGGTATCCGCTGTGAAAGCTGAGCAATTGCGGCTGATATACCGCTGTTCTGCTCTTTGGCTACCTGCTCGTCTTCATACGTTTCCATATCTCTGTACGCAAAGTTGCGTTCCTTGAATGAATATCCGTCAACTCCGGCAAGATAAACGGAGCTTGCTCCGGATCTTATAAGCAGCGCTATAAGCATAAGTGTAACGTTGTCACGGACAGCTTCTATAGAACACAGCAAAGGCTCGTATCCTACCGTGTATCCTGCTTGTGCGTTTATATTTGATGTGATTATCAGCTTGTCGGTTTCTACTCCGCTTAGCTTTTCGTAACGTCTTATATTGCTTACAAACACATAATCGCATTTGATCCATTCGGGGCAGTGGTTTACGGAAATCACTATCGCATCGGTGGCTTTGACCTTATCAAAGACCTTCTGTCTTTCAGATTCTACCGATGTTGTCCTGCCTGGTGCGATAATAACAACATTACGTCCTTCGAAAAGTCTGCCGAGATTTATTTCAGGTGTTTTTTCACTGTTTAACGACATATATGCAGTATACAGCTTATCTATATATTCACGGTCATAATTGTCACGCTTTTCAGGCTCTATTTTTGAGAAAATAGCGTTCATACCTTCAAAAGTCAGCGTATTCTTATTATTCAGGAATCTGGCATAATTCTGGTGGCATCTGTATTTTGCGGACAAATAACCCGATAAGGAATAACCCCACGCCGTAGTCATATAAATAGGAGCTATGGTGTTGTCGATAGAACAGAGAATAGGCTCTGTGCTGTAATCGGCGCCTGCGGTTTCGTTCAGATATTCCACAAAAAGCTCGGTATTGAGGTTTCCGGCACCTCTGCCCATACCCATAATACTGCTGTCTATTATCAGATTATGCTCGGTATGCAAAGCGGCTAAATACTGAGCGTTTGAATACGAAAGCTGAAGGTTGTTATGGGAATGGAATCCGACAGCTATCTCCTTATCAAGATTGTTCTCTATAAGGTAAAAGAAACGTGCAACATCCTTCTGTTTCATAGAGCCGTGAGAATCTACGATATAAAAACCGTCGGGACGGAATTTGTTTGCCATACCTATAAGTCCGAGGTACTCGGCATCGGAATAGCTGAGAGCTACCATAGGCTGGAAATATACCTTATAGCCCTTTTCCTTGATCTTTCTGCAAAGCTCAACCGCCTGCAATGCCTGCGCCTTATGGAAGCAAACCCTTATGCAATCGGGTCCTGTACCGTCATACTGCGGCAACAGCTCCGCATCATAATCGCCACAGTTTATCATTACGGCGATCAGAGTATTTTTTCTGTCGGCAGGAATAATCCTCTTTATAGCGTCAACCGAGGAATACTGCGACTCATCCGCAGAAAAATCTCCCTTTGACGATAAATAACCCGCCTCTATTATATCAATACCGGCCTGTATAAGACGCTGTACTGTGTCTTTTATGTTTTCATAACCGAACTTCCAGTTATTTATGTATCCGCCGTCACGCAGAGTACAATCAAGTATCCGTATTCTTTTCATACCCACCTGTAATAATTAATTCTTTTCCTGTTCGAGCTTTGCCGCTATCAGTCTGTTGACCTTTTCAAGATCGTTCTGTGTATCAACGGCTACTGTTTCGGAATCGACCTCTATGTACTGAACTCTGTAACCTGCTTCGATAAATCTGAGTATTTCAATATCCTCTATGGATTCTATTTTTCCTCTGGGAGAAGAGCAATAGAACTGAAGTGCCTCAGGCTTGAAGCCGTATACGCACACCTGCTTGTAATAGCTGTAGTCTATGCTTCCCTTAGGATAAGGAGCGGTGCTTCTGGTAAGATATACGCCTATATTGTCGGCATTCGTTATGACTTTAGGTACTGTGAAGTTTACAACATCAACAGGATCCTTTATCTTAGTCATAAGATTCGTGATCTGCAGATCGGGATTTTCGAAGAAAGGATATACTGCCTTGTTTATTGTTTCCGGCTCAATCATAGGCTCATCGCCCTGTATATTGACATATAAATCCGCAGGAATTTTTCTTGCGACCTCACCTATTCGGTCTGTTCCTGTCTTGTGAGTATCGGAAGTCATTATTACATTAATGTCGTTTTCCTTGCAGGCATTGTAAATGCGTTCATCATCGGTGGCAACATACACCTCTGTCAGAGTTTCGGCTTTTATGGCTCTGTTGTATACCCACCATATCATCGGCTTTCCGCATATATCCGCAAGGGGCTTACCGGGAAAACGGCTCGACTTATATCTTGCGGGAATTATTCCTAATACTTTCATTGCTATTTATCCTTTCATTTCTTGATGATGTTGAAAATGTCAAAACTCGGGCATTTTTCATACTAATATCAAAATAATTATAACACAAAAAGCATTTTTGTCAATGCGAACAGATTCAGTTGGTTAATTTTTTACAAAAAACCAGCTAAAAACATGCACCTCTTTAACTAAATCATTAGCTAAATTATTAAAGCGCTATTTTAGTCTTAACAGCTTTTTAACCTTTTCACGTCGTGGCGAGTACATCGGGAAAATCTTGTCTGCGACGCTCCGTACTGCTTTATCGGCAACGGCATGAATCCTGTACTTATAATACTCTTTTGCGGAATTTATCTTTTCCGTATTTACAAAAAACACAAGCTGGGTTTCCTTAGCCGACCTGTTTTCAACCGTCAGCATATAATATATAAAAATTCCGTTAAGCATTTCCCCGATGTATCCGGGAGCACGTTCATAAGTTTTGCAATCGGTTATTTCCATTATCCTGTTCATTATAGGAAACTGGAACTCGCACATACGGACAAACAGTTCTTTTTTCATTATGTAGCAATTGAATGCTCTGTGATATTCACCGGAAAAATATTCGCAGGCGGAATTATAATATTCGGGCGAAAGCTCTTTGATAAGGGAGAACATCTTATCTATTATTCCCTGCTCAAAATAAACTCCGTTATAGCTTTCCCACATTTCCCGAAGCGTTTTGACTTCTGCCCTGTTATAACTCATCTCGGACGCTTTTGCAACCACGGGAATTATCATATCGTATTTTTGAACAACGCTGTTGATTTTTTTGGTATCATCAAGATGATATTTCTTTTTTTCATGTGCTGTAAGCCTCAGCTCACGCACCATATTGAAGGCTGTATTATTATAGTGCTTATCGGAAAAGGAAAGATAACGACGGTAATGGCAGAGTCCGTAATAATCGGCATCAACGTTCTTCCATGCCCAATACTGAACGGTAAACTCACAAAACGACATTCGGAGCTTTGAAATATTGTCGCCCGTGTCATCGCCCTGAATCTCACTGTTACTTTCATCATAGACCGCACCGCATCTGACCGGAAAGTAAACGGGAGTGTCTACTGTTTCGCTGTCAATATCTATCCTGTGCGATACAAAAATACGGATATTACTCATCTTTTCCCCTGCCTTAAATGTTTTATCACCAATCCAAACTATTATTTAATTATAGTACAGTGCAATTTTTTTGTCAACAAAAATGACATAATTGGCGGATTTTTTCCATAATTGTCATACAAGCATAACAGCGGTGTCAATCTACAGAGATTGACACCGCTTTATCATAATGCTTTTTTTATTTTCCTGAGAGCGCCTTTTTCAAGCCGTGACACCTGCGCCTGACTTATCCCTATTTTCTGTGCGACTTCTACCTGAGTTTTGCCTCTGAAAAAACACAGCTTAAGAATATTCTTCTCTCTGTAGTCAAGCCCGATTATCGCCTCTTTCAATGCTATTTCATCGAGCTGGTTTCTGTCATCGTTATTGTCGCCTATCTGATCCATCTTCAGTTTATAGAAAAAGTATGTTTTTTCAAAAAAGTGCGCTTTTGTTGCCTGGAAATAACCTTCTTTATATAAAACTCATTTGCTGTATGCCTATATTGCTTTATTCTGCGAATTTCAATAGTTATAATCAGCATTTTTGGTAGCATAAAAAGTGTGCCGACCACAACAAGTCAACACACTGAATTATAGCATTTTATTCAATATAATTTCACTGCACAGGCTCTTTTCTTGAATATATATAAACAACAACAGCGCTTATAACATCTATACAAAAAATAAACTGACATACAGAATTCAAAGCCGCAAAGCTTCCGGAACACTTACGTTCCTTATAAACCCTGAGATTTGCCGTTAATCCGACAAGTCCTGTAAGGAATATCGTTATACAATCGAACAGCACGAAAAAAACAGAAAAAGCGTAAGTGAAAATTGTAAGGAAAAATAATACGCCAAGCACAAATATAGCAAGATATGCCGGTATCTGAACAAGCTTTATAAGCATATTGAAAAAGGCTGTCTGTCTTGCTCCCCACCCCTTTGCAAGGCAAAGCGGCATATACACAAGCGTGCATATAAACGAAATGGCAATTGTCACAAATATCACAAATAACAGCCAAAGCCCATTACCGCCGAAAAAACGCTCTACAATATATTGATTTATAAATATGGAGTAGAGAGCAAACAGTAAAATATATGGCTGAATCATCACCGGCATGAGTAAAAGAAAGCGTTTCATATTTCTACTATTATCCTTAATTTAATATTAACAGTAAGTATACCACAATATACTGTATAAGTCAAGCAGAAATATGTGATTGCAAAGTTATAACGCCTTTTTTATCTTACCCAGAGCGCCTTTTTCGAGCCTTGACACCTGCGCCTGACTAATCCCTATTTCCTGTGCGACTTCCACCTGAGTTTTGCCTCTGAAAAAACGCAGCTTGAGAATATTCTTCTCTCTGTCGTCAAGCCCGATTATCGCCTCTTTCAATGCTATTTCATCGAGCCAGTTTCTGTCATCGTTATTATCGCCTATCTGATCCATCATATATATGGTATCACCCGACTCCGAAAATACCGGTTCGTACAGCGAAATAGGGTCGCTGACAGCCTCAAGCGCTATTACCACATCCTCACGCTTTGCGTCGATTTCTTTGGCTATCTGCTCAATCGTAGGCTCTTTAGAATTATCATTGGTAAGTTTTTCTCTTGCCTGCATAGCTTTATAAGCCAGATCACGCATTGAACGGCTGACACGGATTGAGCCTGAGTCCCTAAGGTAGCGCCGCAATTCGCCCATTATCATAGGCACGGCATAAGTGCTGAATCTGACGTTAAAATCAGTTGAAAAATTGTCGATAGCTTTCATCAGGCCGATACATCCGCCCTGAAAAAGATCGTC
>ERZ1027236.457-NODE-457-length-13882-cov-4.513199_pt1 | contig 13882 bp, 8 predicted proteins | sample MGYA00519265_ERZ1027236 | MGnify/ENA primary metagenome ERZ1027236 (study PRJEB26926, sample SAMN06164642) | human gut metagenome | biome: ENVO:00009003; feature: ENVO:2100002; material: ENVO:00002003 | host: Homo sapiens | place: USA | collected 2012 ... | reverse complement strand
ATGGGATTGTGGTGGATACAAGGATTATCCGCAGTGCACCGGAGAAATTTTTATATTCCGGAATCGGCGATATGGTATCAAAAATTACGGCACTGTATGACTGGATTTTTGAGGAAGAACATGGGTACGGAAAAGTCAATGATTTTGCTGTCATGATTGCAAAGAAAGCAGTCAACAGTTTTGTGCGCACACCGTTTACTTCGATACAGGATGATCTGTTTTTAAAGGAACTTCTGGATTCTCTTGCAATGAGCGGAATTGCAAATGAGATTGCGGGCAGCAGTGCGCCAACGAGCGGCAGCGAACATCTGATTTCCCATGCGCTGGACAAGATGCTTGAGCATCCGCAGCTTCATGGTATTCAGGTTGGCATTGCAACCTATCTGATGAGTGTTGTGCAGGATCATCGTTACCGGAGGGTAGACACGATTTTTACGCAGACGGGGTTCTGGGATTATGTAAAAACACTGGATCTTCGGCGGGAGGATTTTGAGAAAGCAGTTGATCTGGCACCGTCGATCAAACCGTTCCGCTATACGTATCTGCATGAGCAGCAATATAGGGATCGCGCGAAGGAACTCCTGCATACAGATGCGCGGCTGCAGGAAATCCTGAAATAGAGAGGAAAATAAATTACAGGATATACAATGATAAAAGTAGCAATATGTGATGATGATATACAATTTATTTATAAATTGGAACAAAGTATTTTTCGGTTTGCAGAAATGAAAAGAATAAAAGTGGATGTTGACGGTTATACAAGTGGAGCAGAATTTATTCAAAAACTGCAGCAAAGCGAAAGGTATGATTTGTTATTTTTGGATATTGAATTAGGGGACAGCTCGGGGATTATCGTTGGAAACTGGATTCGATCCCAGATCCAATATGAATCCATGCAGATTGTTTTTGTATCGGCAAAAGAAATGTATGCCATGCAGCTTTTTGATCTGCGTCCAATGAATTTCCTCGTGAAACCCATACAACAGGAACGAGTAGATTATATATTAGATGAATATGAAAGGCTGTATCAGTTTCAGCCACATATTATAGAAATTGGGAAAGGAAGAAATTCGATACGGATAGAAGAACATTCTGTTTTTTATTTGCAGAGCCTTGCCAGAAAAATTCAAGTGGTAACAGCAAATGATACATTATGTGTTTATGGAAAACTTTCGGAGGTTATTCCTGCGTTGAATCCGCATTTATTCTGTGTGGTACATAAATCTTATGTCATTAATCTGCGGTATGCAGAATCTTTTCAGAAAGACAGCGTACACATGATCAATGGGGATGACATTCCGGTCAGTCGGTCTATGAAAAATAACCTTGATCATGCAATTGTGGAAAAGATGAGGTGTGGCGGGTGAATAACATAGAAAGAATATTTGAAGCGGTATGTAACATATTAAGTGTGTATGTAAGTTTTAAAGTGACGGATGTTTTTCTGGAAAAGAAAAGAAAACTGCCACGGATGGCAAATATTGTTTATGTGATCGTATGGCTTATTAATACAGTTGTTGCATTTGGTTTTCGAAATGCCATGGGAACTACGGTGAGTATGGTATTGCTTCTCTGGGCGGCAGAAGGTATATTGTATGAAGGAAGTATACTACAGAAAATAATGGCAGGTTGTTTTACAGTATTGCTGGGGCTTACCATAGAATTTATCATGTATTATTATCTGGGAGATTTTTCTTTGTTTTCCGAAGGGCGGGCAATGGGAACCATCACAGGGGCAATGGTCAATCTGCTCATAGCAATGGGAATAAGACAGGTGATATGTCGGCGAAGGGTTATGGAAACACAGAACTATTACTTTATGATTCTTGTATTAGCCGGAAATATTGTCTGGATATATGCTCTTGAGAGTGTATCCGGCGAAAATTCGCCAAAAACAGTATTATCACTGGCTATTATGATCGTTGTAGATCTTGGAATGTTCTATTTGTATGACCGTTTGGGAGAAGCTTATCAGGATAAAATGCAGCAACGGCTTTTAAAGGAACATATGATGGCCTATCAGGAGCAGATGCATATCATGCAGCAGAATCAGAAAAAGCTGGATTCTTTGCGGCATGACATGAAAAACCATATGTATCTTCTGCAGACATATCTTAATGAAGGAAGGTATGATAAGGCACAGGAATATGTAAATAAAATGAGTGAGCATTTGCAGACGGAGCATAAGTATGTGAATACGGGGAATCTGGAATTGGATATGATTTTGAATCATAAACTGGCAAAAGCGGAGGCAATGTCCTGTCAGATTCAGTCGCAGATTGTGATTCCGTGCCAGTTGCCAGTGGATGGATATGACTGGAATGTTTTGTTTGGAAATCTGTTGGACAATGCAATTGAGGCAATGGAGCAGATAAAAGATCGTTTTTTGGAGATTCGGATACAATACGACAGGGAAATTCTGGGTATACAGGTGAAAAATACGTTTGATGGAAAAGTCAATAAACAGGGAGAACGTTTACTGACAAGGAAGAAACAACAGGCATTGCATGGAATCGGTATGCAGAATATTTCAGATGTTGTAGACAAATACGGGGGATGGAAATCTATAAATATCGATGAAAATATATTTGAGGTTCAGATTGTGTTATATCTTTGAAAAAATCCCATGGTGTATGCTATGGGATTTTTAATGCAGATTTTGACGAAAATCAAACCAATTTTAACATGCAGAAAGAATAATGGGAAAAATGAAGTATAGTATACACAAGAGAGGGGAAATAGCCATGAAAAATATTTTAAAAATAATGCTTATGATGATTACAATTTATACGATAACAGGTTCTGCTGTGTATGCCGCGGAAATACCGGTTTCCGATCAGGATCAGTTAATAACGAGCCGTGATTGGACAGAAATCAGTAATTTACAGGATGAAATGAAAAAAGAAGAGCCGGATGCAACCATCGATTATGACAAGGCATTAAAAGTATATGTGGATTGTAATCTTATAAAATTGCAGACGGCAGATACGAAAAAACTCACAAGTGCTCTGGAAAGTGCAAATTATGTATGGGTCATTCCTTTTAAAATGGAAAAGACATATGGAATGTTTACCGTAGCCAAAGGACTTCCTTTGAGTGAAGAAGCAAAGTCTGTATTGACAAAAGCAGAACAGGAAGAAGTAAAAAATCATGCTGGAAAATGGATGATTACAGAGACAGCAGAACATACAGTGGAACCTTACTATGATATACTTCTGGAAAAACGAGAGGCATTATCGGACTGTACGAGAGTAGTACTGGTGGGAAGTCAACCGGGAATGAGACAGCCGGTTGCACTTGGGATGGATGATGAAACAGCACGTATCTGGATTTCGTTGGGGTATCAGTATCCGGTTATGGAGAAAATTCCGGAAACTCAAAATGTGGAAAGCGGTGTCTATTCATTTGATTCTGTAGCGGAGATTTCAGATACTTATATTGAAGATTCTGAGGTAAGTACAGGAGCTGGAGTACAGAGCAGAAGTTCGATGAAATATGTGGCTGGCATTGGAATTATAGTGATAGGAAGCATATTAATCCTTAGTGTTTTAAAGAAAAAGAAATTGGAGGATTATGAATGAAGAAAATCAGTCTGTACTTATTAATTTTTACAATGCTATATTGTCTGTGTGCGTGTGGAAAAAATTCTGATGCAAAATCAAACAGTAGAGAAGATGATGGCAGAAAAGAACAAAAGATAATCATATCATCAATTCAGGTTGCTTCAAATACGAAGGTTATGCGTGCAAAGGTGTTCCTTCCGAACGTAAAATCTTTGGAAGGAACAAATTATTGGTTAGGTGGGTTAGATACTACCAGTAAGGTGGATGTAATAGATACAGGTGATGGTATTCAGATCAATGTGTGCGGCTTTTATTCCGATGATACTGCGTGGAAAAATCCGAAAGTATATAAGGGATTTCAATCACCGGATAATTCAAATACGCCATTAAAAAATGTTTTGGTTAATGGAAAAGTTGTTCCAATGAAGGAGAAGATGTTAAAAGCGGATGTTAAGAAAACAAAAAAAACAATCCCTGTTGAAATTACACCTTATACGGTTAGTATTTGTCCCGTCAATGACTGGAGAGAAAAAGGGTGTTTTTATCATGTAGTTGCAACAACAAAAGACGGAAAGCAATATTCCATAGGAGAGTTACCTCTTACCGATGACAGAAAAGGAACTGAAAAAAAGAAACATCCTTTCATGGATGATACAGATCTTGAAGAGCTTGGAGATGGCTATGCATCTGCAAGTGAAATGAAATATTGTGGGGCTCGTTATATTTTCAATCAGAAGATTGATATCACACAGATAGAACAGATAGAAATAATAAAATATAAAATCAGCAGATGATATAGGTATAAAAACAGGTCATAAATTTGTTGACGATGATAGGAAACCATGTTAGGATGATGGTAGAGACTATCAATGAAGTGACAGGGGAATGAGTTTTTGACTCATCCCCCTGTTCTTATTATCAGGAGAAATGGATGAAAAAGAACAATCAGATGAAACCAGACAATGTAGCAAAACGTCTATGGGCATTTTTTATCGTGCTCACCATGTGTATTACCGTGCAGCCTGTCGTGCCGGCAAAGGCGCAGGAGGCTGTGCAGACAGCGGCAAGAACGATCTATACGGAATTTAAACATGGAAATTCTATTCATTCCGGAGATGGAAGCTATGGAAATCCCTACAATTTATTTGAGGATGCCTATGCGGCTGCCGGCAATGGGGATGAAATCTCAATTTTGGGAAGTGGTGCTTTTTTAAATGCCGAGGCTGCGGAACCGTTTATTTTTGATAAAAGCGTGACCGTCAACGGAAATGGAAATACTTTTTCCAACCGTAAGGGGGGATTTATCCTGAATACGGATGTGACATTTAAAAACATTACGCTGCGGTTTTCCAATCGTCTGCACGATGCAATTTTTGCAAATGGGCATAAACTTGTTCTTGAGAATGTTACGTGCGACAGCGGATTCCGCTATGTAGATATCTTTGGCGGATCCCTTTATGAGAATGGAAAGAATATGGGGAATCATCCGGGATCAGAGGCACAGATTCTGATTACGGGTGGTGGTACCAATCTGGGGAATATTTATGCCGGTTCCATGAACGGAACATATGACGGTAAGACACAGATCGTGCTTGCGCACGTTTCCGGTACGCAAAATGGGGAAATCTATGCATCCGGTGCCATTGAACCATATGTAAATCAGGATGACTGGTTTTCCACGCAGGAGCCGGATCCACCGGCAGCGGATGGACAATATACGGTTTCCGGCGATGTGGAAATTTCACTTACCGGTTCCGATACGAAACAGGTGTACGGAGTATCTGAAAATCACGCAGGGAAGACATTTCTGACCATAGATACCGACCAGTCCTATACCGGAATTCCAGGTATAAGCAAAGTAGGAAACCTCACAGTAAAGGGCGGTGGAACATTTGCACCGGCAGCGTTGGACAGCTGTACGGTCAGGCTGGAAGGGGCAAGTGCGATTGATCTTTCCCAGATGGAAACTCCACAGGTACATTCGATTGTGAGTGCGGATTCAGCAGGAAACCGACTGATCTTAGGGAAAGAACAGAAGCTGAATGTTACAGATACCATTACGGGTGCACTTACATTTGAAACCCTGAATGGAAGAAATGGAAAATCCGGAATTGCGGAGTATGGTCACACCTATCTGGAACTTGGAAGGGCTGCGGATACGGCGGTTTCTTTTATACCGACAGACGGACAGGCGGGGATGACACTGGAACGGACATCGTCTGGAAATGGAGAAATCTGGAAAACCAGTGAGTTGTCAGGGGATGGACCGGTTGCGGTAAAAAATATGACCATAAATAATCCGGTAATTACCACAACGGTTTCAGAGATTTCTGGAGGTAGAAAGTCATATCTGGCAGACGTGAGCTGGCCGGATGAAACAGATGAGACATATAAAGAGTTAATCTATGTTCCGTTACAATATGAAGTGACATTTAATGGGAAAACACTTTCTTCAGAGACGGTTACGAATGATGAAGGTAGTTTTATTTGTATTCCGGATTTTAATTTGATGTTCGAAACGGGAATAGAGGAGAATGCGATCACACTAATGTGCTATCGCACGGCTAATAGTTCTACGGTAAAACCGGGAACCTACCATATCACAATCCGTCCATTTTCAGCAGGTGAACAAATTGAGCAGAAGGTAGTTCTGATTGTAAACAAAGATCCGGATACATCCGGTTCGACGGTTACTTCAAAGGAAACAACCACTACGATAAATGGATTACCATCGGCCGTGTCCATGCAGGATGAACTGAATCTTACCGTGCAGACGGTCTATACAGATAGCAGCTTACAGGAACAGAACGTGCCGTCTGCTGGTTTTTCGGTATACATTAACCAGACCCCTTATGAAGTATCCGGCATCACGCTTCAAAACGGAGTGGCAGCCATAAAGATTCCGGTTTCAGAGGCAAACGGATTTCATATGGGAGAAAATGCAATTACAGTTTCTTATGCAGGAGCAGTCGATAAAAACTACAGGGCACTTCCTTCCCAGGCAAACAAAACCGTGACGGTAAATCCAATTGCCGTAAAGATGCAGTATGATACAATCCAGCAGACAGCTGCATACACAGGGCTGAAACAGAGCTGCTTTGTTTCCACGGTAAATGTAGTCCGAACGGACAACGGAAAGACGGTAGATTCGCAGGTAAAGCCTGAAGTTTTCTATCAGCAGGATGGGAAAAATGTTGTTCCGGTGCAGCCGGGCAGTTATGATGTCTGGTTTAAAGTGGATGGAAGCCAGTACGATGTGATAAAGGAAAAAGTCGGAACCTTTACCATTACAGCGGCGAAACCATCGATTCGTCTTACGGCAGAGACAGAAAACGGTAATTCCGTACATCTGTATGCAAAGGTAGATGGAGTCCGAAATGGCAGTATTCCGCTTGGTTCGATTTCTTTTTATCAGGACGGAACCATAATAAAGGCACAGGAAAAACTCGTATATGGGGAAGCCGATACGGTTGTATCAGGCTTAAAACGTGGCGGTTCTTATCAGTTTAAGGCAGTATATGAGCCGGATGATAAGGATGGACAGACTTATTACGAAACAGTGACAAGTGAAGCCACGACCGTTACAATCAAAGAGGACAGTTCCACCGGAGGAAGTGGAACAACCGGAGGTGGCTCATCTTCCGGAGGCGGTGGAACGACCGGAGGCGGCTCATCTTCCGGAGGCGATGGAACAACCGGAGGCGGCTCATCCACCGGAGGCGGTGGAACAACCGGAGGCGGCTCATCTTCCGGAGGAAGTGGAACGACCGGAGGCGGCTCATCTTCCGGAGGTGGTGGCGGAAATACTTCGGGTGGTAACACAGCCGGAGGGGAAACACCGTCCAACGGAAACAAAACCGATGCAGAAACACCGTCTAACGGAAATACAGCTGGTACACAAACACCGTCCGATGGAAACACGGCCGGACAAAATACACCAACCGTAACCGTTACCGGAACCCGGAAAAATAAAGCCATCAAAACAACGGTGACCGCTGATCTGATAAATCAGATACTGGAAGAAAACGATGGAAAACACACAGATGTGACGATCCAGGTCACCGATCCGGCTGGCAACGTAAGCTATACACTGACCGTAAATACAGCAGACATACAGACCGGAAATAAGCTGTATGTGTGTGCAAAAGATCAAAAGACAGGTGCCTATGTCCTTGTAAACGACAAGAGTTATACGGTTACAAAAGCCGGAAATGTGAATTTTTCAGCAGATTCCAATAAGGATTATGTCCTTATGGATCAGAAAGATATGGATCAGGTCACAACGAAAATATTAAAAACGGTTACATTGAAGAATAAAACCGTTCAGGTGAAGAAGGGAAAACAAAAGAAGGTTTCTCTGGCAGCCACCTTAAATATGGACAATGTAAAAAGCATTTCTTATCAGAGCAATAACAAAAAAATTGCATCTGTAAACAAGAAGGGTACCATAAAATCGAACAAAAAAGGAACTGCGTCCATTCGCGTGACAGTAACCTTAAACAATGGAAAGACCAAAGTTTTAAAATTAAAAGTCAAAGTCAAGTAGCAGATGCAGGAAAAGACAAAACCCCGGAAATAAATATCCGGGGTTTTTGTTTTACCTAGAGAGAAAGTGCACACTGATCAATTTTTTCCAATTCTTCCTCCGTAAATGGAGCAGAGTTTAACACTTTCAGATTTTCAAGAATCTGTGCCGGGCGGGAAGCTCCGATCAGAACGGAAGTAACCACACCGTCCCGGATCACCCATTTGAGTGCCATCTGTGCGAGGCTTTCACCACGGGCAGCCGCAATCTCATTCAGGCTCCGGATACTTGCCATCCGTTTTTCATCAAACTGATCCGCATGCAGGAAACGTCCGTCCGTGTTGACACGGCTGTCTTTTGGAATACCGTTTAGATAGCGGTCGGTCAGCATACCCTGCGCGAGCGGGCTGAAAGAAATAATTCCTTTCTTCCCATCTGCTGCGGCCTGTTTTAAACCGTTTTCTTCAATGGTACGGTTAAAGATATTGTAGGAATTCTGGTTGATAATAAATGGGCAGTGCAGATCTTCTAAGATGGCAGCTGCGCGTTTCATGGTTTCTCCATCGTAGTTGGACAGACCGACATACAGTGCTTTTCCGCTTCGCACGATCTGGTCGAGTGCACCCATGGTTTCCTCCAGCGGTGTATCCGGATCCATGCGGTGGTGATAGAAAATATCCACATAGTCCAGACCGAGCCGTTTTAAGCTCTGGTCAAGGCTGGCAATCAGGTACTTGCGGCTGCCCCAGTTTCCATAAGGCCCCGACCACATGTCAAAACCGGCTTTGGAACTGATGATCAGTTCATCGCGGTAGGAAGAAAGCTCTTCCCGAAGGATCTTCCCGAGATTTTCCTCCGCACTGCCCGGCTGCGGTCCATAGTTGTTTGCCAGATCAAAATGTGTGATCCCGTGGTCAAATGCCGTAAAGCACATCTGTCTCATATTTTCATACACACCGGTATCTCCGAAATTGTGCCAGAAGCCCAAAGATACTTCCGGCAGCATCAGTCCGCTGTCGCCGCAGCGGTGGTATTTCATGGTTTCGTAACGTGATTCATTTGCGTGATACATAAGAAATCCTCCTTAGTTTGTAAAAAATTTATCATAAATGCCAAATCCAAAGATAAAAAACACAATCAGCGGCAGAATATAGGTAATGTAGCCGCGCATCCAGTTTTTAATTTTTAATCCTTTTCCGGTATTGGCTTCGGTTGTGTAGTTTTTCCAGCCCCAGCCGTAGCGGCTTGTGCAAAACAGCAGATATACCAGGGAACCGAGAGGCAGGAACAGGTTGCTTACCAGAAAATCTTCCAGGTCAAGCACAGACCCGCCAAAGATTGAAAAACCTTTCCAGTTCCATACATTGTATCCGAGTACACATGGCAGGGAGAGTACAATGATCAGTACCAGATTAACGGCACAGGATTTCTGGCGGCTGCATCCGGTCAGTTCCATACCGCAGGAGATGATGTTCTCAAATACTGCCAGGATTGTGGAAAACGCTGCAAAAAACATAAACAAAAAGAACAGGCTTCCCCAGAGTCTGCCAAGCGGAATATGGTTAAAAATATTCGGCAGGGTGATAAAAATCAGGCTTGGTCCGGAAGTCTGGTCAACATGGAACGTAAAGCATGCCGGAAAAATGATAAGTCCGGAGGTGATAGCAACAAACGTATCCAGAATGGCAATATTTACCGATTCACCAAGCAGAGAGCGTTCCTTTCCGATATAACTTCCCAAAATTGCCATCGCGCCGATTCCAAGGCTTAACGTGAAAAATGCCTGGTTCATGGCACCCGTAATGGTTTTTGCAATACCGATCTGTTTCATCCGTTCAAAGTCCGGGATCAGATAAAAGGCAAGGCCTTCTTTTGCACCATCCATAAAAAAGCTGTTGACCGCCAGAATGATCATGATGATAAGCAAAGAAGTCATCATGACCTTTGTTACTTTTTCCAGACCGTTCTGCAGTCCACGGGAGCAGACAAATACGCCGGCGCAAACAACTACCACCATCCAGAAGCCCATGGTCAGAGGTTTGCTCAGCATTGTGGTAAACTGTCCGGATACACCGTCGGCATCCAGTCCCTGAAACTGTCCGGTGACCGTCATATAAAAATAATGAAGCATCCAGCCGGTGACCGTTGTATAAAACATCATAAGAAGATAGCAGCCGATCAATGTGATAATCCCGTGGATATGCCATTTCTGTCCGGGTTTTTCCAGTGCATGGTAGGCTTTGACCGGACTTTTCTGGCTGGCACGCCCAACCGCAAATTCCATCGTCATGATCGGGAGTCCGAGAATAATCAGAAACAACAGATAAAACAGCACAAAGGCACCGCCTCCGCCCTGTCCGGCAGTGTATGGAAATTTCCATACGTTTCCGATTCCGATCGCACATCCGGCTGACAGGAGAATGAATCCCAGACGGGATTTTAATTTTTCTCGTTCTTCCATAAAATAATCCACCTTTTTGTAAACATTGTATAAAATACAAACGAAATTATACAATCTGTTGTGAGAAGTTTCAACCCTTTTTGACGAAATTTTACCAGGTATGTGTTGTATTTTTTTACAGATACTAGAGGAGAAGGTTGCGGAGTGTTCATGTTCTGCAATCAACAAGATTATCTTATGGAAAGAAAGAGGTATAAACCATGGTTTTAACAGAAAAAGAGATGGCTACAATTGAGGATCTGCACACACAGGAACTTTCCTGCGTGGAGAAGTACAAACGTTACGGACAGGAAGCAAAGGACCCGGTGCTTCGGGATTTGTTTGCCGATCTGGAAAAAAAGGAGCAAAAGCATGTGGAGTCTCTGGAACAGGTCATGAAAGGCAGTGTCCCGTCCTGCAACGTCAATGACAGGGATGGAAAGATGTATGAGCCAAAGGCAACATATGATTCCATGACCAATCCGGAAGATAAGAAAAACGATAATTTCCTTGCTACAGACAGCATTGGTTCTGAAAAAATGGTGTCCGGAACGTATAATACCGATGTGTTTGCATTCGGGGATTCCGATGTGCGCAAACTTCTGGCAGATATCCAGGTGGAAGAACAAAACCACGCGGAGATGCTCTATAAATATAAAACCGTAAACGGCATGGCATAGCCGGCATGTGGAGTGGATGTCCCAAAGCATCCACTCTTTTTGTTTTTACAAAAGGATTACAGAAAACGGATAGTACATCTTACATAACCCATTTATCATAAATCCTGTAATAAATCTTACAGTTTTCACAAGGAGAACATATGTCCCGATGGCGGTGATAAGTGGGACATAGTTGGAAAAATATATCATATATGTCCCAACACACGATGCAAGTGGGACATAATCAATCCTTTATTTTCTATATGTCCACTATCAATTTGGAAAGTGATAGAACACTTGATTTTCTTAACAAACACATGCAAATCTGTTTATTAAAAAAATGTTCTGGAAAATTCAATTCTGAAACAATCCCAGCGTATTAAAAATATATTGACATTTATGAACTTTACGCTATAATAGAATCAAACATATGAACAAATGCTCATATGAAAGAATGATAAAATAAAAAAGGAAAGTATGGAGGAAACCGACGATGAAGAAAACTTACAAAATTGATGTGGATTGTGCAAACTGTGCAAATAAAATGGAGGAAGCTGCAAAAGCTACTACCGGAGTAAAGGATGCAACTGTAAATTTCATGACACTGAAGATGAACGTAGAATTTGAAGAGGGTGCAGATGCAAAAGCGGTTATGCAGGATGTGTTAAAGAACTGTAAGAAAGTGGAAGATGATTGTGAGATCTTTCTTTAAATCCGGCTTTTTCCATAGGTATCAGTCAGATTGGAGGGCACCATGAATAAAAAGCAGAAAAAAGTATTGAAACGAATTATTGTGGCAGCAGTGCTTCTGGTTATCATCGGGATTGCAGGAAGCGTTGTTTCCATACCAAAGTGGCTGGAGTTTCTTTTCTATCTGGTTCCGTATTTTGTGATCGGTTATGATATTCTGCGGAAAGCCTGGAAAGGAATCTGTAACAGGCAGATGTTTGATGAAAATTTTCTGATGGCAGTGGCAACCATCGGAGCGATCGCCCTCGGTGATTACAAAGAGGGCGTTGCAGTTATGCTGTTTTATCAGATCGGAGAGCTGTTCCAGAGTTATGCAGTCGGTAAGAGCCGCCGGAATATCAGTGATCTGATGGATATCCGGCCGGATTATGCAAATATTGAAACAGACGGTCAGATTGAAAAAGTAGACCCGGATGAGGTGGAGATCGGCACGGTGATTATTGTACAGCCGGGCGAAAAAGTTCCAATCGACGGTGTGGTTGTGGAAGGACATTCTTCCCTGAATACCAGTGCACTGACGGGAGAGAGTGTTCCGCGGGAAGTCGCTGTGGGAGAGGAAATCATCAGTGGATGTATCAATATTTCCGGACTGTTAAAGATCCGCACCACAAAAGAGTTTGGAGAGTCTGCGGTTTCTAAGATTCTTGATCTGGTGGAGAATGCAAGTTCTAAGAAATCACGTTCCGAGAATTTTATTTCCAGATTTGCACATTATTATACACCGGCAGTCTGTTACGGCGCGCTGGCACTGGCAATACTGCCACCGCTTGTCCGCATGCTGTTTATGGGGCTTCCGGCAGACTGGGGCATCTGGATTTACCGTGCACTGACATTTTTGGTTATCAGCTGCCCGTGTGCGCTGGTCATCAGTATTCCGCTCAGCTTTTTTGCAGGAATCGGAGGTGCCAGTGCAGAGGGTGTTCTGGTAAAAGGTTCCAACTATCTGGAAACACTTGCGGGAACGCGCACGGTTGTCTTTGATAAGACAGGAACAATTACGCAGGGGGTATTTGAAGTCTGCGGAATTCATGGAACAAACTGTGCATCCGGCAGCTGTCCGGTTGTGTCCGGACATCCGGTATATACGAAGGAGGAAGAACAGCTGCTGGAATACGCGGCACTGGCAGAGTGCCATAGCACACATCCGATCAGTGTCAGCCTGCAGAAAGCCTATGGCAGGAAACTGGATGTGGACCGGGTCACAGATGTACAGGAAATCGGTGGACACGGTGTGATCGCAACGGTAGACGGACACAGGGTTGCAGCAGGAAATGACAAACTCATGAAAAAAGAAAAAATTGCGTACCGCAACTGCAGCTGTACCGGTACAATCGTACATCTGGCAGTCGATGGTGTCTATGCCGGTCATATACTGATTTCAGATATGATTAAGCCGAATGCGGCGGCTGCCATGCAGGCACTGAAAAATTCCGGCGTGCACCGACTGGTAATGCTGACCGGTGATGATGACCGTGTAGCACAGCAGGTAGCAGGGGAGGTTGGAATCACGGAAGTACATTCCCAGCTGCTTCCGGCAGATAAAGTTTCCGAAGTGGAAAAACTGTTGCAGACCAGGGAAGAAAAGAGTACCGTTGCCTTTGTCGGGGATGGCATCAATGATGCACCTGTGCTTTCCCGTGTTGATGTTGGAATCGCTATGGGAGCACTTGGATCGGATGCGGCGATTGAGGCAGCAGATGTGGTACTGATGGATGATGATCCGCTCAAGATTGCGAAAGCAATCCGTATCGCAAGAAAGTGCCTGCGGATTGTATATGAAAATATCTGTTTTGCAATCGGGATTAAACTGCTCTGCCTGTTTTTGGTAACGATAGGTATTGCAAATATGTGGATGGGAATTTTTGCAGATGTCGGTGTTATGGTGATTGCTGTGCTGAATGCAATCCTGTCTCTTATACACATCTCCGAGCCCACGAGACACTCG
>ERZ1027236.440-NODE-440-length-14437-cov-4.798429_pt1 | contig 14437 bp, 10 predicted proteins | sample MGYA00519265_ERZ1027236 | MGnify/ENA primary metagenome ERZ1027236 (study PRJEB26926, sample SAMN06164642) | human gut metagenome | biome: ENVO:00009003; feature: ENVO:2100002; material: ENVO:00002003 | host: Homo sapiens | place: USA | collected 2012 ... | reverse complement strand
GAGATTAGCGAGTGTCTCGTGGGCTCGGAGATGTGTATAAGAGACAGGGACATAGCAAATGGAACAACATCAAGCGTAAGAAGGAAAAGACCGATGGCGCCAAGGCAAAGGTCTTTACCAAGATCGGCCGCGAGATCAGCGTCGCCGTCCGTACCGGCGGCCCGAACCCGGCTTCCAACAGCAAGCTGGCTGACCTGATCGCCAAGGCAAAGCGCATGAGCGTGCCCAACGATAATATTCAGCGCATCATCAAGAAGGCTGAGGGCGGCGATAAGACCGAGTACGAGGCAATCACCTACGAAGGCTACGGCCCCGGCGGCGTTGCCGTCATGGTCGAGACCCTGACCGACAACCGCAACCGTACCGCTGCCGACCTGCGCCACTACTTCGACAAGAACGGCGGCAATCTGGGCGCTATGGGCTGTGTCTCCTTCCTGTTCAGCCAGAAGGGCGTCATCGACATCTCTCTGGAAGACAAGGATGCCGACGAGGCCATGATGGACGCTCTGGACGCCGGTGCGGAGGATTTCGATGCCGGTGAAGAGGCAGCGGAGATCACCACCGATCCGGACAACTACTCTGCTGTGGTCAAGGCCATGGAGGAGAAGGGCTACGAGATCCTGAGCGATGACCTCGCCATGGTCCCCATGACCACCACCCGCCTGACTGACCCCGATCAGCTCAAGCTCATGGGCAAGCTGCTCGACGCTCTGGAGGACAACGATGATGTCCAGAACGTCTGGCACTCTCTGGAGAACGAGGAAGACCTGCCGGAATGATCGGCGGAGACCGAATCTGAAAAATCACGAAGCCCTGCCGCTCCAACCGAGCTGCGGGGCTTTTGTTATGCCCGGAACTGTGCTATAATAAACACAACACGACCACAAAAGGAGGTTTTCCCATGTCCATCATCTGCCCTTACTGCCTTTCGGAGCTGCACGAGCGCGCGGCGGCTTGCCCGCATTGCGGCGGGGTGTTCGCGGGGCGCAATCCGGCGGGCAGTCTGCCGGTGGGCACGGTGCTGGGCGGGCGGTATACCGTCGGCGAGATCGAACGGATCGACGGTGAGGGCATCCTGTACCGGGGCGCGGAGAACGTCGGGCGCTTCCGGGTGACCATCAAGGAGTATATGCCCCTGACGCTGGCGGCGGAGCGGGGGATGGACGCCACCCTGCGGCCCAAACTGGGCAGCGAGGTGCTGTTCAAGACCACCCGGATGGACTTTGCCGACCTTTACCGCTCCATCCAGCGCATCACCCCGGCCAACGGCTTGGAGGCGGTGCTGGACGTGTTCGAGGAAAACAACACCGTCTACGCCGTGATGGAGAACCCCGGCGGCGTGCCGCTGGGCCGCTGGCTGGATCAGCATCCCGGCCCGCTGCCGTCGGAGCAGGTCTGCGCCATGCTGCAGCCGGTGTTCGACGGCGTGGCCGCCATGCACCAAGTCGGCCTTGTGCACCGGGGCATCTGCCCGGAGAACATCCGGGTGCTGGAAAACGGCCGCGCCCGGCTGACCGGCTACGCGACGGTGGGGCTGCGCACGGCGGGCAGCGGCTTGCACGAGCAGCTGTACGAGGGTTACTCGGCCCCGGAGCAGTATTCCACCGCCGAGTTTGAGGGCCGCTACACCGATGAATACAGCCTTGCGGCGGTGGTCTACCGGATGGTCTGCGGCCAGAGTCCGGTCCCGGCGGCACAGCGGCTGGTGTCGGACTCCAACCCCCGCGCCCGGACGGTGAACCCCGCCGTGCCGGAGTACTTTTCCGACGTGCTCTGGATGGGCCTGAAGCTGAAGCCGGTGGAGCGCATCCAGACCGTGCCCCAGCTTTTCAAGGCGCTGACCTCGCAGGAGTACACCGCCGAGCTGACCCGGAACCTGCCCCGCCCTGAATCCCGGTCCCTGACGCTGCCGGAGGGTGACTCCAAGCAGCATCTGCTCGGTCTGCGCAATCTGCTGGCGGCAATTTTGATCCTGCTGGCGATTCTGATCCTGCTCATCGTGTGGGGGCTGGTGAATCAGGGGCCGCACACGTCGGAAGCGCCCTCCTCGTCGGTGCCGGAGCCGGAAAGCGTCGAGCTGGACGAGCCGGTGACCCTGACGCCCGACTTTGTGGGGATGGATTATGACACGCAGGTGCGCAACAATCACAAATACGTGGGCGATTACCTCTTCTATGTGACGCTGGAGTACAGCGACACGGTGGAGAAGGGCAAGATCATCCGCCAAGAACCGGCGGCGGGCGATGTGGTCGAAAAGGGCGGCACTATCAGTCTTGTGGTCAGCAAAGGCCCGCAGATGGTGGAGATGCCCGATGTCATCGGCTTCACGCAGGAGGGAGCCGTCAGCGAGCTGGAAGCCCGCGGCCTGATGCCGAGCTGCTTCATGGTGGTCAACGATGGTTCCTATGCGGCGGGCTGTGTCGTCTCGTGCAGCGCGGAAGCCGGAGCCGCCGTAGAGGTGGGCAGCGTCATCACCGTATATATCGCCGCCGACCCCAGCGTGGAGATCACCACCGAACCGCCCGCCGCCTCCGATTCCGGCAGCGGCGAAAGCACTTCCTCTTCGGAGGAGACCGCGCCGGATGATACGGTGCATGATACGGACTAAGATTCAGCAACAGCCGTTCACATCGTTTCAATATCCCAAAAAACAGCAGAAGCGGAAGCCTTTTGACGGGCTCCCGCTTCTGCTGTTTAGGATAGGAAAAGAGGATGGTAAGGTTGATGGCTCAGAGGTTCGTGTAGCCCATGAGGTAGCGGTCTACCTCGGCGGCACAGTCGCGGCCCTCCCGCAGACCCCAGACCACAAGGCTCTGGCCCCGGCGCATGTCGCCGCAGGCAAAGACCTTCTGCACGTTGGTGCGGAAGTGGTCGGTGTCCACACAGCCGCGGCCCGTGAGCTGGACGCCAAAAGCATCGGCCACATAGGCTTCGCAGCCGACGAAGCCCGCCGCGATGAGGGCCAGCTGGCAGTCGTAGGTGAACTCCTCGCCGGTGGGCACCATGTTGGTGCGGCCGGTCTCCGGGTCGCGCTCCGGCTTCAAGTAGGAAATGACCGCGCCGGTCAGGTTTCCGGCATCGTCGGTCAAAAACTCTTTCACGGTGGTCTGGTACACGCGGGGGTCCTTGCCGAATTTGGCAAGGCTCTCGGTCTGGCCGTAGTCCACCTTGAGGACCTTCGGCCACTCCGGCCACGGGTTCGAGGCGGCGCGCTCCTTGGGCGGCTGGGGCATCATCTCCAGCGCCACAAGGTCAGTGCAGCCCTGCCGCAGGGCGGTGCCTTGGCAGTCGTTGCCGGTGTCGCCGCCGCCGATGACGAGGACGTTCTTGCCCGCTGCGCTCAGAGCCCTGCCGTCGGCGAACTGGCTGTCCAGCAAGCTCTTGGTCACGCTGGTCAGGTAATCCACGGCGAAGTGGACGCCCTTGGCGTCCCGGCCGGGAACATTCAGGTCGCGGGCCTTTTTTGCGCCGCAGCAGAGCACCACGGCATCGTAGCTGTTCAGGATGTCCTCTGCGGCCACGGCCCCGCCGATGTCCATGTTGGTGCGGAATTCCACGCCCTCGGCCTGCATGATCTTGATGCGGCGCTCGATGACGGATTTGTCCAGCTTCATGTTGGGGATGCCGTACATCAGCAAGCCGCCCACCCGGTCGGCCCGCTCGAAAACGGTGACGGCGTGGCCTCGGATGTTGAGGTATTCGGCTACGGAAAGGCCGGCCGGGCCGCTGCCGATGACGGCGACGCTCTTGCCGGTGCGGGCGGGGGGCGGGGCGGCGTGGAGCCAGCCCTTTGCGTAGCCCGTTTCCACGATGGCGTGTTCGTTTTCGCGGACGGTGACGCTGCTGCCGGTCACGTCGCCGCAGGTGCACGCCGCCTCACACAGGGCGGGGCAGACCCGGCTCGTGAACTCCGGGAAGCGGTTGGTGGCACGCAGCCGGTGGAGCGCCAGCTCCCATTTGCCCTGATAGATCAGGTCGTTCCACTCCGGGATCAGGTTGTTCAGCGGGCAGCCGGAGGCCATGCCGCCGATCATCATGCCCGCCTGACAGAAGGGAACGCCGCAGTCCATGCAGCGGGCCGCCTGTGTCTGCTGCTCCTCGCGGGAGAGCCAGATGTGAAATTCGTTAAAGTTTTCGATGCGCTCCAGCGGCGGAACATCGCTGCTGGTCTTGCGCGTATAATCCATAAATCCAGTGGTCTTGCCCATGATGTTCCCCTCCTTACTTCTTCTTCTGCACAGCGTAGAATGCTTCGATCTGTGCCTGTTCGCCGTCGAGGCCGCGCTCCTCCATGGAGGCGATCACCCGCAGCATCCGGTCGTAGTCGTAGGGGAGGACCTTCTTGAACTTGGGCAGATAGTCGCTGAAATGCTCCAAGATCTCCTTGCCGCGGGGGGAGCCGGTGGCTTCCACGTGCTCGCGGATGAGTTCTTTCAGGGTGGCAACGTCGTATTTGTGCTCCACGGGTTCGAGGCTGACGGTCTCTTTGTTCACCCGCTGGTAGAAATCCCAGTTCTCGTCCAGCACGTAGGCGATGCCGCCGGTCATACCGGCTGCAAAGTTCTTGCCCGTCTGGCCGAGGACGACGACGGTGCCGCCGGTCATATACTCGCAGCCGTGGTCGCCCACGCCCTCGACAACGGCGGTGGCACCGGAGTTGCGGACGCAGAAGCGCTCGCCGGCCACGCCGCAGACAAAGGCCTTGCCGCTGGTGGCACCGTACAGGGCCACGTTGCCGGTGATGATGTTCTCTTCGGGTTTGTAGAGGATGCCCTCCGGCGGGCGGACGATGATCTTGCCGCCGGAAAGGCCCTTGCCCATGTAGTCGTTGCAGTCGCCGGTCAGCATCAGGGTCAGGCCGTGGGGGATGAACGCACCGAAGCTCTGGCCGCCCGCACCGCTGCAGTTGGCAGTGTAGACGTCATCGGGCAGGGAATCGCCGTATTTGCGGGTGATCTCGCTGCCGAAGATGGCACCGAAGGCGCGGTCGGTGTTGGAGACGTCCAGCGTCACGCTCTGGGGCGTTTTGCTGTTCAGCTTGAACTTCTTCATCAGCACCTTCATGTCGAGGGTGTTTTCGAGGTGGAAGTCGTAGGTGTCGGCGGGCACAAAGTGGATGTTGCTGTTGGGGATGGCGGGGTTGTGCAGGATGCAGTCGAGGTTCATCTTGGCCGTGCGGCTGCCGGGGGTGCTGGGCTTGACATGGAGCAGGTCGGTGCGGCCCACCAGTTCGTCGATGGTGCGGACGCCGAGTTTCGCCATATACTCCCGCAGCTCCTGTGCCACGAAGGTCAGGTAGTTGATGATGTATTCCGGCTTGCCCTTGAAGCGCTTGCGCAGCTCCGGGTTCTGGGTGCAGATGCCCATGGGGCAGGTGTCGAGGTTGCAGACCCGCATCATGACGCAGCCTTCGCACATCAGCAGGGAAGTGCCGAAGCCGAATTCCTCCGCGCCCAGCATACAGCTGATGGCCACATCGCGGCCGGAGAGCAGCTTCGAGTCGCTCTCGATGCGGACGCGGCTGCGCAGACCGTTCAGGATCAGGGTCTGGTGGGTCTCGGCGATGCCCAGCTCCCACGGCAGACCGGCGTTCTTGATGGAGGTGCGGGGTGCCGCGCCGGTGCCGCCGTCGTAGCCGGAAACGAGGATGACCTGTGCGCCGCCCTTGGCAACACCGGCGGCAATGGTGCCGACACCGGCCTCGCTGACCAGCTTCACGTTGATGTTGGCGTGGCGGTTGGCGTTCTTCAGGTCATAGATGAGCTCGGCCAAGTCCTCGATGGAGTAGATGTCGTGGTGGGGCGGGGGAGAGATCAGGCCCACACCGGTGGTGCTGTGGCGGGTCTTTGCGATCCACGGATACACCTTGGCGCCGGGCAGGTTGCCGCCCTCACCGGGCTTTGCGCCCTGCGCCAGCTTGATCTGGATCTCCTCGGCGGAGACGAGATACTTGCTGGTGACGCCGAAGCGGGCGGAGGCCACCTGCTTGATCTTGGAATTGCTCTCGCTGTGGTAGCGCTCTTCGGGTTCGCCGCCCTCGCCGGTGTTGCTTCGGCCGCCCAGACGGTTCAGCGCGATGGCGATGGTCTCGTGGGCCTCGCTGCTCAGCGCGCCGTAGCTCATGGCTGCGGCCTTGAACCGCTTGACGATGGCCGACACCGGCTCGACCTCCTCGATGGGGATGCCGCCGTTGGGATCATAGTTGAAGTCCAGCAGACTGCGCAGATGCACGCCCTCCTCGCCCATGTTGTCCACGGTGCGGGTGAAGTCCTTGAAGGCCTTGTAGTCGCCCGTGAAGCAGGCTTTCTGGAACAGGTGGATGGTCTGGGGGTTGAACAGGTGCTCTTCCTTACCGCTGCGGAACTTGTGGGCACCGCCGTCGGAAAGCTCCATGTTGATATCCAGCCCCAGCGGGTCGAAGGCCGCGTTGTGCTGCGCCTCGACGTCGGCCTGAATGTCCTCAAGGTCGATGCCGCCCACCCGGCTGACTGTGCCGGTGAAGTACTTGTCGATGACTTCCTTCGAGATGCCGACAGCCTCGAAGATCTGGCTGCTCTGGTAGCTCTGGATCGTGGAGATGCCCATCTTGGAGGCGATCTTCACGATGCCGTTGAGGATGGCCTTGTTGTAGTCGTCCACGGCGGCGTAGTAGTCCTTATCCAGCAGACCCTGATCGATGAGCTGGCCGATGGTCTCATGGGCCAGATAGGGGTTGACGGCACAGGCACCATAGCCCAGCAGGGTGGCGAAGTGGTGCACTTCGTGGGGTTCGGCGCTTTCCAGAATGAGGGCCAGCGCGGTGCTTTTCTTGGTGCGGATGAGGTACTGGGACACTGCGGACACCGCCAGCAGACTGGGGATGGCGACATGGTACTCGTCGATGTCGCGGTCGGACAGGATGATGATGTTTGCCCCGTCCTTGTAGGCGCGGTCCACTTCGAGGAAGACGCGGTCGATGGCCTTTTCGAGGCTGGTGTTCTTATAGTAGTTGATGGAAACGGTCGCGACCTTGAAGCCCGGCACGTTCATGTGCTTGATCTTGAGCAGATCGGTGGAGGTCAGGATCGGGTTGTGGACCTTGAGCACCTTGCAGTTTTCGGGCTTGTCCTCCAGCAGGTTGCCGTGGGCACCCACATAGACGCTGGTGGAGGTGACGACCTTCTCGCGGATGGCGTCGATGGGGGGGTTCGTCACCTGCGCGAACCGCTGCTTGAAGTAGTTGAACAGCGGCGGGTGCTGGCCGCTCAGGACCGCCAGCGGGGTGTCGGTGCCCATGGCGCCGGAAGGCTCCGCACCAAGGCGGGCCATGGGCAGGATGAGCTCCTTGACCTCTTCGTATTTGTAGCCGAACACCTTCTGCAGCCGGGTCAGCTCATCGCCGGTGTAGTTCGGCACCTTGATGTTCGGGATCTTCAGGTCTTTCAGCTGGACGAGGTTCCGGTCGATCCACTCGCCGTAGGGTTCGCGGCTGGCGTAGTATTCCTTCAGGTTTTCGTCGTCCACCACTTCGCCCTTGACGGTATCCACCAGCAACATCTTGCCGGGGCGCAGCCGATCCTTGACCTCGATCTCCGCGGGGTCACAGGGCAGCACGCCCACCTCGGAGGAGAGGATCATCCGGCCGTCCTTGGTGATGTAGTAGCGGCTGGGGCGCAGACCGTTGCGGTCCAGCACCGCGCCCACCACGTCGCCGTCGGAGAAGAGGATGGCCGCCGGGCCGTCCCAAGGCTCCAGCATGGTGGCGTAATACTGGTAGAAATCCCGCTTTTTCTGGCTGATGTGCTTGTTGTTCTCCCAAGGCTCCGGGATGGTGATCATGACGGCCAGCGGCAGGTCCATGCCGTTCATCACCATGAACTCCAAGGCGTTATCCAGCATGGCGGAGTCGGAGCCGGAGGTGTTGATGATGGGCAGGATCTTGTTCATGTCGTCCTGCATGATGGGGCTGGAGATGGACTCCTCACGGGCCAGCATGGCGTCCGTGTTGCCCTTGATGGTGTTGATCTCGCCGTTGTGCAGGATGAAGCGGTTGGGGTGGGCGCGCATCCAACTGGGGTTGGTGTTGGTCGAAAAACGGCTGTGCACCATGCCGATGGCGGATTCATAGTCCTCGTCCTGCAAGTCGAGGTAGAACAGGCGCAGGTCGTGGACGAGGAACATCCCCTTGTACACGATGGTGCGGCTGGACAGGCTGGGCACATAGGTGCCGTTGCTGGCTTGTTCGAACACCCGGCGGATGATATAGAGCTTGCGGTCAAAGTCGATGCCCTTGCTCACCTTGGCGGGCTTTTTGATGAAGCACTGCCAGATGGAGGGCATACAGTCGCGGGCTTTCTGTCCCACGGCGTCGGGGTTGACGGGCACCTCGCGCCATGCGAGGAACTCCAGCCCTTCCTTGCGGGTGACCAGCTCGAACAGCTTCATGGCCTGTGCCCGCAGATGCTCGTTCTGGGGGAAGAAGAACATGCCCACGCCGTATTCGCGCTCGTTGCCCAAGGAGATGTTCATCTCGTCGGCGACCTTGGAGAAGAACTTGTGGCTGATCTGTAACATGATGCCCACGCCGTCGCCGGTCTTACCCTCAGCGTCCTTACCGGCGCGGTGCTCCAGACGCTCCACGATGGAGAGCGCATCGCTGACGGTCTGGTGGCTTTTGCGGCCCTTGATATCCACCACCGCGCCGATGCCGCAGGCGTCGTGCTCGAACTGGGGATCATACAGGCCGAGAGGCGTGGCGTTTTCCGTAAATTTTTCCATTGCCTTTCCCATCCTTGTTCTCTAAAATGAAAATCCTTCGGCTGCGGCACCTTCCGCAGCGCATCCTCAAAACACGGAAAAACAAAAAAGACGCCCCAGATGGGCAGACTCTACCCATCTGGAACGCCTTTGTTCCGTTACCTCTTATTATACTGACCGCTGAAAAATTTTCAAGCGACAGTTGCGCCAAACGTAAAAGCCAAAATTCCGCCCTTCTTGTGCGGTTTGATGGAGAGGTGAAAGCATTTCACTTCGAACCAAGGATCACGTTCAGGTCTTCCTCCGGGGTGGTCACAGCCATGAGGCCATACTTCTCCTGCAGCACCTTCACCACGCCCGGCGAGAGGAAGGCGGGCAGGGTGGGGCCGAGCCGGATGTTTTGAATGCCCAGCGCCAGCAGCGCAATGAGGATGCAGACGGCTTTCTGCTCGAACCAGCAGAGCACGAGGGAAAGGGGCAGGTCGTTCACGCTGCACTGGAAGGCATCGGCCAGCGCCAGCGCGATCTGAATGGCGCTGTAGGCGTCGTTGCACTGGCCCACATCGAGGATGCGGGGCAGCCCCGCCACCGTGCCAAGGTCGAGATCGTTCAGCCGGAACTTGCCGCACGCCAGTGTCAGGAGGACGGTATCCGGCGGGGTGAGCTTCGCAAACTCGGTGTAGTACCGGCGGGAGGGGCGGGTGCCGTCGCAGCCGCCCACAAGGAAGAAGTGCCGGATCTGCCCGGCCCGCACTGCAGCCACGATCTCGCCCGCGTGGGAGAGGACGGCATTCCGCGCAAAGCCGGTCACGACGCTGCGTCCGCCGTTCATGCCGGGCATGGCGGTGTCTTCCTTGTAGCCGCCCAGCTCCAAGGCTTTGGCGATGAGGGGTGAGAAATCCCGCTCCGGCCCGATGTGCTGGATGCCGGGGTAGGAGACGACCGAGGTGGTGTACACCCGGTCGGCGTAGCTGGCCCGCAGGGGCATGATGCAGTTGGTGGTGAACAGGATGGGCGCGGGGATGTCCTCAAACTCCCGCTGCTGGTTCTGCCACGCGGTGCCGAAGTTGCCCTTCAGGTGGGGGTAGCGCTGCTTCAGCTCCGGGTAGCCGTGGGCGGGCAGCATCTCCGAGTGGGTGTACACGTTGATGCCTTTGCCCGCAGTCTGTTCCAACAGGCATTTCATATCGTAGAGATCGTGGCCGGAAATGACGATGAAGGGCCCTTTCTCGATGACCAGCGGCACCTCCACCGGTTCCGGCTGGCCGAAGGCACCGGTGTTGGCGGCGTCCAGCAGCTCCATGCAGCGGTAGCTGGCCTCGCCGGTCTTCTGCACCAGCGCCCAGAGCGCGTCGATGGAGCACTCGCTCCCGATGGCTTGCAGCGCCTCACAGAAAAAGCGGTCCAGCTCCGGGTCGATGCGGCCCAGCACCCGCGCGTGGTAGTTGTAGGCCCCCATCCCGCGCAGACTGAACAGCACGAAGGACTTCAGGCTGCGGATGTCTTCGTCCGGTTCGTGCCAGAGCTTCTGCATATCGTAGTCGAACCCGATGCCGGGGCACGCGGCGTGAACGGTCTCGGTCAGTTGGTCCACGGTCTGCGGGTCAAAGTTCACGTTGGTGATGGTGGTGAACAGCCCTTCCATCAGCAGCAGGGCCTGTTCCGGGGCCGGGGCCCGCCCTTCGCCGACAAGCTGTCCGGCGTAGGAGATGAGTGCGCCGGTCAGCCGGTCCTGCGCCGCTGCGGTCTCGGCACTTTTGCCGCAGACCCCGGCTTTCCCCGTACAGGCCGTGCAGTTGGCCGCTTGTTCGCATTGAAAACAAAACATCGCTTCGTCCATTTCAAAGCCCTCTCTTCGTTTGATGTGGTCAGTATGGACGGGGTGGCGGGGCTTTATACAGGCCGCATCTCCGGGAGAGGCAGGACAGCGGATAGATACAAAAAGAGCCGCGCTCTTGCGAACACGGCTCCTGAATTTAATAATCGAGCGGGAGATATAATGGAATGCACTCACCCTCGCCTTCGCTCAGGCTGAAAGTCAAGTCGTCGTCAAGGTCAAGGAAGTCATGTTTGCGGTATAGATGCTCACCGGCTTCAGAAGAGGCCAGTGTTACAACAGCGGCGCCTACAAAGCCCTCCCGAATTTGTTCGATACGGTCAAGACATTCGATCAATAAATAATCACCGAGATAAAGATTGGTGCCGTCAGGCATCTGCCCTTGAAATTGATGCTGTGCACGCTCATCCAGCGCAAAATAACCGATATGGATTGCGCCGCCGGATTTTACCCGAAAACCATTTTCTAGCTGATCCACAGAACCGGCACTGATGTTATAATAACCTAAAATACAGTCGTTTGCTTCGGTCAGATAAACATAAGTCTTGCCGATGCTGGAGTTTAAAGCATCCGGACTGCGTAAAAACAGATTAAGATAGGGATTGCCGCAATCAAAATTTCGTGCTAATGGTGTGAGCGTGTGAGTGTACTCCACAACATTCATGACTTATTTTTCACCCGGCCCCTGAATTTTGAAAACAATCTTACCATCGGTGCTTTTTGAGGCGGAAAGCGGATGCGACAGGCAATAATTTCGAATCTCCATGGCCTCTTTGGAGGGAACACGCTTTTTCAAAATTTTCTTCTTGCTGCAAAATGTGCCATTGTACGGTACAGTGTAATTCATGCTTGGCACCTCCTGTCTATCATTGTGCTTTTATTATAAACGATACACCGCACTTTGTCAAACACACAAAAAGAGCCGTACTCTTGCGAACACGGCTCTTGAAAATACTATGGAACAATTAGTAGGTGATGCCCTGTGCCATCATGGCGGTAGCGACCTTCAAGAAGCCGGCGCAGTTTGCACCGACCATCAGGTTGCCCTCGGAACCGGCGGCAACGGAAGCGTCATAGGAAGCGTGGAAGATGCCCTCCATGATGCCCTTCAGCTTTGCATCGACCTCTTCGAAGGTCCAGCTCAGACGCTCGGAGTTCTGGCTCATCTCCAGACCGGAGGTTGCGACACCACCGGCGTTGGCTGCCTTTGCGGGTCCGTACAGGACGCCGTTGGACAGGTAGACCTCGATGGCCTCCGGGGTGCTGGGCATGTTAGCGCCCTCGCAGACGACGGTGCAGCCATTCTTGACCAGAGCCTCAGCGGACTCCTTGTTGATCTCGTTCTGAGTCGCGCAGGGCAGGGCAATGTCGCAGGGGACAGTCCAGACCTTGCTGCAATCGGCAACATAGGTCGCACTCTCGTGGGTCTCGGCATACTCCTTGATGCGGCCGCGGCGGACTTCCTTCAGGTCCTTGACGTAAGCCAGATCGATGCCGTTGGGATCGTAGACATAGCCATTGGAGTCGGACATGGTGACGACCTTGCCGCCCAGCTGGGTTGCCTTCTCGCAAGCGTAGATGGCGACGTTGCCGGAACCGGAGATGACCACGGTCTTGCCCTCAAAGCTGTCGTTGCGCATGCACTTCAGAGCCTCAGCGGTGAAGTAGCACAGGCCGTAGCCGGTAGCCTCGGTGCGGGCCAGAGAGCCGCCGAAGGTCAGGCCCTTGCCGGTGAGCATACCGCCCTGGAAGCTGTTGGTCAGGCGCTTGTACTGGCCGAACATGTAGCCGACCTCGCGGCCGCCGACACCGATATCACCGGCGGGGCAGTCCACGAACTGGCCGATGTGGCGGTACAGCTCGGTCATGAAGCTCTGGCAGAAGCGCATGACTTCCATGTCGCTCTTGCCCTTGGGGTTGAAGTCGGAACCGCCCTTGCCGCCGCCCATGGGCAGGGTGGTCAGGCTGTTCTTGAAGGTCTGCTCAAAGCCGAGGAACTTCAGGATGCCCTGATTGACAGAGGGGTGGAAGCGCAGACCGCCCTTGTAGGGGCCGATGGCGCTGTTGAACTGGATACGGTAGCCGCGGTTGACCTGAACCTTGCCCGCATCATCGACCCAAGGCACACGGAAGGTGATGATGCGCTCCGGCTCCACCAGACGCTCGATCAGGGCAGCTTTTTCGTATTCGGGGTGCTTCTCCACGACGGGCTGGATGCTCTCCAGAACCTCGCGGACAGCCTGCAGGAATTCGGGCTCGTTTGCATTGCGCTGAGCCAGACCATCATAAACACGTTTCAGGTATTCATTCGTCAACATAATCGAATACTCCTTTTCCCATTTATACTTTCACCCGTTCTGTCCCAATATCACAGAACGCTTTACCATTATAAAGCTTTCTGTACGGATTTACAAGAGAGCGGAACCAGAAAATCTTTCAAAAAAACAGAAGAAAAGATGAACCTGCTTCACAAAAACATTTCGCTCTCCCGAAAAACTGCGTAAAATCTTGCTTTCGAATGCTTCACCGGGGGCATAGGAGCCCAACAGGAGCGCATCATTGCATCATGAAATGAGCGAAAAACAAATAAAAAATCCCCTGCGTGCTCAAGAGGAACACGGACAGGGGAAGGATCGATTGCTTTACTTCTTCAGCAGCTTCTCACAGGCGTCGGCGGCACCTTCCAGATACTGACCGGGATAGGTCTCGATCAGACCGGCGTCGGACAGGGAGGCCAACTGGGGGTCGATGGGGCACTTGGCCAGCACGGGCAGGTGGTGCTTGGCGGCGACCTCGTCCACATGGCTGTCGCCGAAGACGTTGATGTGCTTGCCGCAGTCAGGGCAGACGACATAGCTCATGTTCTCGACGACGCCGAGCATGGGCACCTTCATCATCTCGGCCATATTCACGGCCTTGGCCACGATCATGCTGACCAGTTCCTGCGGGCTTGCCACGACCACGATGCCGTCCACGGGCAGACTCTGAAAGACGGTCAGGGGCACATCGCCGGTTCCCGGAGGCATGTCCACGAACAGGAAATCGACGTCCTTCCAGACCACATCGGTCCAGAACTGCTTCACCGCACCGGCGATGACAGGGCCGCGCCAGACGACGGGGTCCTCTTCGTTCTCCACCAGCAGGTTGATGCTCATCACATCGATGCCCATCCGGCTCTGGATGGGCCAGCAGCCCTTCTCGTCGGCCATGGCCCGGCCATGGATGCCGAACAGCTTCGGGATGGACGGGCCGGTGATGTCGGCGTCCAGAATGCCGCAGTGGTAGCCGCGGCGGGCCATAGCACAGGCCAGCAGGGCGCTGGTCATGCTCTTGCCGACGCCGCCCTTGCCGGACACGACGCCGATCACTTTCTTGACACTGCTGTTGGGGTTGGGGGCGTCATGCTGCGGAGCAGCATCGCGGGAAGAACATGCTGCGCCGCAGTTGGAGCAGTCATGGGTACATTCTTCGCTCATACTCTCATAAGGCCGGGCCGGACAGGGGCAGCGGCCTTTCCTCCTTCGTTGATGTTTGGACAAAAAGTCTTGACCGGCTCCTATCATATCATAAAACTAGGAAAGAAACAACCCACGGCCCAACTCATATTTTGCAAAGCCGCCTTCATATAGTAAAAGCGAAGATGGGGGAGGTGCGGCAATGCGGCAGAGCTACCTGAAAAACGCAGCCTTGCTCACGGGGGCGGACATCGTGCTCCGGCTGGCGGGGATGGGTTTGCGCATCTGGCTGGCCAACGCCTTGGGCGGCGAGGGGATGGGCCTGTACCAGTTGGTGCTGGCAGTGTATTCGCTCTTTGTCACCTGTCTCTTATACACATCTCCGAGCCCACGAGACACTCGCTAATCT
>ERZ1027236.430-NODE-430-length-14657-cov-5.055061_pt1 | contig 14657 bp, 9 predicted proteins | sample MGYA00519265_ERZ1027236 | MGnify/ENA primary metagenome ERZ1027236 (study PRJEB26926, sample SAMN06164642) | human gut metagenome | biome: ENVO:00009003; feature: ENVO:2100002; material: ENVO:00002003 | host: Homo sapiens | place: USA | collected 2012 ... | reverse complement strand
TAGTATTTTCCCATGATACAGGATTTTGGATCCTGCCAATCTCCCTGTTCCAAAATACGAATCACAACCTTCTTCGCACCTGAAGGAATCTTGTATGTTCCTTCGAATTTCGTCCATTTTCCAGCTTCAAGAACCTGCGCGGATGTACCGGAAATCAGTCCTGTTGTATCATACACCTCCTTATCATTTCCATTCACATAATACGGCTGAAATTGAACAGTTTTCTGAGAATCTTTCAATTTTTTATCTTTAGAATCCTTATAATCATCCGACAATTTTGCCCAAAAAGAAAACTCATATTCTTCGCCTTCTCTTACTTTTCCCGTGATGTCCTGTGCAAAACATTCATATGATTTTGACGGATCGCCGGATCTTGTAATAGCACCACATGTTGTAACACCAATATTAGCTCCATTTTCAACAGGTTCTGCTGTAATCGTAGCGTCTCCTAATGAAGCACTCCAGGATGAGAAATCCTGATTTGAAAAATCTCCATTATCAATGATGTTCTCGCCATGAGTAATCTGGCTTCCGCTTCCTTCTTTTAATTCAAATGTTACACTGATCAGACTAACTTCCGAACCTGATCCAGCTGCGTCAGTTGTCATAAGTCCAACTGCATCAACACTACCTTCTCCAGATGGTTCAATCGTATATTCTTCGCTTCCTGTCAAATTATACTTTGTATTAGCGCCTTCTGCATCATCTCCACCATTATACACTTTTAAAGTAACGGATCCTATTTGATCTGCAACATGAAATGTAACGGACTTCACATCTGAAAGTGCAATCGTCTCCGGCACTTTCCATTTTACCTGATCATATTGATTTGCAAAGGTAAGCTTCCATTTACCATCCTCAAGTTTGTACTTTGCATTTCCCCAACTTACGTCTAGCTGGTCCGCGGTGAACGTCTTGTTTGTTGTCTTTGTCTCATCCGCATATACCGTATCAATACCCCAATCCGACGGCAGCATACTGCCTACACTCGTGAGCATCATTGCCGCGGATAGTGCAATGCACGCCCCCATTTTCCCCATTTTTCCCACTCCTATTTTCCTCCTTAAATAGATTTTTGTGTATCTTAATAGTAGCAAAATCAAAGCCGACAAAAACAGGGAAAAACTATAGAAGAACAGCCGACAAATTGCAGTAAAACAATTCGGGTTTGCCGACTTGGATTTTGAACAAGGAGTGTAATTTGTTGTGATGTTTTAGTGATTTTTGTCCCACATGCTGGGGCACTTCCAATTCTTATTCTGCTTGTTTGCTAACGTTGTACATAAAATAAATCACGCGCGGCGAAATTTTACATTTACTGGTAAAATAACACCGCGCGTCAATTTTTGTCATTCTTATCCTAAACCTGTTTTTCTTCCGTGAACTGATCTATGATCTTCATGAGCTTTTCTACGCTCTCTTTGTTGCTGTTTGCCACGTTTATCATCTGTTCAGAAACAAGTGTTGCGCTTGATGTCTTGTTTACAATGTCACCAACCCCACGTTCATTCTGTTCAGACGCCTGCTGAATATTACTCATCTGCCGCGTCACATTATTCAAAAACACACCAAACTCCTGTAACGTTTCCTGCATCTGGACGATCACAGATTTCAAATCCGTTGCCATCTGTTTGTTTTCCTCCGAAATATGGTTGAATGCGCTGAATGCCGGTGCTACATCCTGTTCCAGATAATCGGTCAGCTGTGTGAAACAATCCGCAACATCACTAATATTTTCATTCACATTTCCACAGATTCCGTCGATCCGCGAAGCAGTCTCCGAAGAATCTTTTGCAAGGTTGCCGATCTCCGACGCAACGACGGCAAATCCCTTTCCTGCCTCTCCGGCTCTTGCCGCTTCGATGGAAGCGTTTAAGGATAACAGGTTCGTTTCCTCCGCTACCCCCATAATATCCGCAACCAGCGAATTGATTTCCGACAATCCCCGGAGCTTGGAAGTTGCTTCCTGAATATGCGTACGATTGCGTTCAATGCTCAACAGAGAGGATTCATAAGACTCCTTTGATGTCTTCTCGATATTGGAGGAACTGTCCAGCAGTTCCTGACTTTTCTCCGCACCATCCTGTATCAGTGATGCAACCGTTTCAAGCATGGTATTGATATGTTCCACCTTTTCGTTCAGGTCAGACACGATCTCGTTTGTTGATTCGATTCCTGCTGCCAGCTGCTGTGTCGTCGCCATATTGTCCGTAATATAATCGGACAGTTCGCCCGTATTGGAATTAATGGACTGCGAGGACACATTCACACTCTCGCTGCAGTCGTTCAATACCCCTACGATCTCAGCCAATGCCTGCCGCAGCGTTTCAATTTTATCCGCCAGAATACCAACCTCATTTTTATGCCCCAGATACCTGTCCAGTTCCCGGCTTTTTGTCAGATCCAGATTGCCGAGTCTTACAATTGCACGCTCAACAAATCCCAACGGTCTGGTACATCTCGTAATCGAGACAAACGACAGAATTCCGATCAGCAGATATGCGGCCACGCAGCATGCGGCAAGCTGCGCAACGATCTGGTTGGAAGCACGATAGGCTTCTTTGGCATCACATACCAGAACAAGTACCCAGGCACGGCCCGCCATATTTACATACTGCACAAATTTGCCGTCCGCTGTAAAATGCCCGGTTTTGGTTTTCGGATGCTCATTGGCACGATCAATCACATCCAAAAGGACCGGATCCTCACTTTCCGTTGCCAGCAATTTTTCATCCGGATTGATCAGATTCATTTTTGTCTGCGTGTTTACCATATAAAACTGTGTATTTTCCATACCGGAAATCTTCAGATTGCTCAACACATCTTCCAATTGGGCACTGAACACACCGCCTCCGACATAGCCGATCGGATTCTCATTCTGATCATATATCGGCGCATACATAGACAGACAAAGGTCTCCGGTTCCCGGAGATACAATAATACCGGCATCGTATACGCCGGACTGTGCGTCAAGCATAGCATTGCGCAATTCTTCAAGCCGTTCTCCCTCGCGCAGTGTTTTGCCGATCATTTCCGAATTCTGATACGTCAACACCGTCGTGTCCCAGTTCCCGATATACAATCCCTCCCAATTGTCGAGGGAATTGTAATATTCCATAGTATATTTCTGTGCCTGTTCCTGTGCCTGTGCATCTTCCTCATTTAACAATACACGCCGGACATCATAACTTTTTCCAAAAAGCTTTAAGTTATTCTCTTTCTCTTTAACAAAATTCTCGATCGTGTTTGCCTGTGCTGTCAGGTATGTTGCCATATTGTCAGACGTACTCTCACTCAACGCTTTCTGATTACGGCTGCTCGCCATCAGAAACAGGGCACCGATTCCAATCAGACTCGTTACCAGCACGATCACCATAATGGCGCTTCGCATTTTCCAATTTTTCATAAGACACCTCCATTTACTTAAAGGCTATCTGCGCAAAATTGAAAAAGCCGAGATACCAGATATGAAAATCATGCATGCCTTTTAATTCCTGCCAGATAAAATTATCAGGTTCCGTTAATTTATCGCATAAATCAGGAAGATTCTTTGCAGCTGCTGCCGCGCTGTCGTATGCGATCTCATCCTCCATTCCGCAGATATTGTAAAAATAATCAACGGTATATGGAGTATCCTCTAATATTTTTGCCGTCTTCTCCGCCGAATTGCTGGTCGGTGCTGCGGAAAATGCACCAAAATAACTGAACAGATCCATACATTCTCCGATTCCGATGTTAATCGTCTGCATCCCTCCCATCGAAAGTCCCGCCATCGCTCTGTGCATTCTTGAAGCACTTGGATCTCCTTCCACCGCATAGGTCGAATAGTGCGCTTCCATATACGGGATCAGATCCGAACGCAATTCTTTGCCAAACACATAAAACGAGTTATAATCCGAACCTTCTCTTGCACAGTTTTCGGTGGAGCGTCCGTTTGGTGTCACCACGATGAACGGCTCGATTTCTTTGTAATAGATCAGATTGTCCATCATTCTTTTTACCAGCGAATCCTCATCAACCATTCCCCACTCGGCTTCGTCTCCACCGATTCCGTGCATCAGGTAGAGCACGTTGTACTTTTTATCCCGGCTGTAACCATACGGAAGATAAACATTTGCTTCCTTTGTGATTTCTTTTCCAGCTAGAAAATAATCTTTTGACGGGTAGCGGATATGCTCGATCACTCCGGCCTCATCGGCTCTCTTCTGCTGATATTTTTCCGGAATGCTTTGTGCATTCACATGTACCTTGCCGTTTTCCTGTGCGATCGCCTTTTGGATCATTTCCGCACTGTGTCCCACTTTCTCCACCTTTTCCAATACCTCATTTTCTAATCATCATTTCTAATAGATCCGGTAATTTCCCGATAAAGCAAGCATCGCAAACATATACAAAAAATTGTCGTAATACCGTCTCTCACCGGTTCTAAGAGGTGTGTTCCAGAATTTGTCAACACATTGTTTCGCATAAGTTCCGTCCGCAGCCAGTGCACTTTCGGCATTGACCGCAATGATGGCTACCGGATGCAGTGCTTTCTCATCCAGTCTGGTTCCGTCGGTCAAAAAGACGCCGTCCCAGTGATCCTTCTGATCCTCGCAGTAGAATTTCTGGAATTTCTCTGCAATCTGCACCTGCCACGGGTCCTTGTCAAACCACAGATGGTCCATCGCGATATTTGCGATCGTGCGATAGGCATCACTGTAATACCAGTCGTGGCGGCCGAAGATCTCCTGATGCGCGCTGTGCGGGGTTCCGTCATAATCCGCATACTCTGCCGACAATCCGGTATCCGGATGACAGGCTTTATGCAGGTAGGCCCGGCTTGCTTCGGCAGCGCCTTTCCAGAACTTACGATCCTCATCATCGGCATATTCCGCAAAAAGCTCGTAAAAATGCGGCAGATGATACGATGGATCACTGAAATCCAGTCCCGGGACAAATTTGATCAGTTTGTTGGAAGGCTCCCACATCGGATCGCCCGGATGTCCCGGTTCTCCCTTATGCACACACTCATGCAGGATCGCTTTTGCCTCCCTGCTGTAATTAAAAATGCCCTCTCCGTCTCCCCATCTTCTTGATGCAAAGAACAATGCCATAGCAAAATACTCTTCCCCGTCCGGTGCCGGTCCGTCCGCATTTCTTGTGCCGTCCAAAGCGCAGGACCATGCAAAATAATTCTTTCCCGGTCCTTCATCCATATACATATAAGTTCTTGTCCACTTCCACAGACGGTCAAATTCCTCTTTCTTATCCAGCTGTACACAGACCATCATGCCATACGACATGCCCTCGGTCCGCGCATCATGATTGCCGGTATCTTCCATAAATCCCATATCCTCCCCGGCTTCATGGTAAAAGCGCTCCTCTTCGCTGCCATGAAAAATCGTCTCAAATGTCTCCTGTACTCTTTTTTCGATTTCTTCTTCCGAATAACCATACTCCGCAAATACATTGCGGTACTGTTTTGTTTCATAAGCTCCTGCCATATTTTTCTCCTTCCTCTTTCGGTCAGCCCTTGCCAAATTTCCTTTCCGCAAATGGACTGACATGCTCCTCACTGTATTGATATATGATCAGCTCCTGCACCGATACGTTTCTGTCGGTCCAAGATAGGCTTCTGCCGGTTTGTTTCCATGGGGATAGATCACGATCTTCTCAAGCACAAAGCCCGGCGTGACCGGATAGACCCTGATCGTATTGATTCCCTGTTCCAGTTGCACCGGTACACTCCGGCACCGGATCTGATCCAGCACACCGCGCGCCCACACAGGCTGATGATCTCCGATCTTAAAATCATCCGTAACGGCATCCAAAATCTGCATTTGAACATCGTTCACGGACACTGCATACTGCAATCGGTTCTCTGTTGTCACAGGATTTGACGGCTGCATATAAAATTCCGCTTCATAATCCCCCGCCTGCTTTGTCACGATGCTGTATTCGATATACGGTGCCCCATTCTCTGCATCTGCGTAGGAATCCGTCGGAAATGCTTTCATCGCAGATAAAGTCTTTCCGTAGCCGGCAAGACATTTCCATTGCATCGGTTGTCCTTCCCGATCAAAACCGTCCTTGCATCTGCTGTAATGTTCCGCCTCGATTGCGATCCATCCCTGTGTATCCACAAACGTATTGTTTCCATATTCATACGTTGACCGGTCGACCGGCACGCTGATCTTGCAGATGCCCGCCGGCAATTCCAGCCGGATCATTCCCTGCGTCCTTCCATCGGTGAGTGCCATCGCAAGCGCACTCTCGTCCACTGTGACATCAATGGTGAGCCTCTTGTGCTCTTCACCGTCAAGCGTTCCGTCCATTGCGGACAGTACGATCCATTCGGGCTTTTCGATCACCCGAAACGATGCTGGAAGTTCGCTTCTGCTGTACAGGCTGATCGAAGCACATCTGCATTCCGGATTCAGGAAATCCGAAATCGTCATTCTCTGATTCAGCCACGGACTGCCTTCCACATGCTGCATGGTTCCGTCCACCGTCGCAATGACCGCCTGTTTTTGCAATGGTAACACCTGCATCAGAAGCGGGTTCTTACACTCATCCTCATTCCAATTCGTAAACCCGATATGCTGCGACAGTCCCATTCCGTACCAGCGCGCATCATCTGTCCGATGATACTGCTCTATGATCTTTTGGTCTGCATCCAGACATGTCTTTGCCTCTTTCGCATAATCATTGGCACTGAGTGCACCGATTTCTGCCAGATAATGATTCATTCCTGACAACAGTTGAAGCTTCAGCACATTCATCGTTCCCATCGCCGGATACCAGACGAGCGCAACATAAGCGGGAAGTATTTCGGGCGCAACACGCTCCAGCTCATCGTACAAATCCTGTGCGGTCTGCATCACCCGCCCGACCTCCGCAAGCACCCGTGAACCTTCACGATAATTTGCTGCATGATAGGTTTCCGGTCTTAACGCCTCCGGTCTGCACTTATGTATCATCCTTGTATAATCCGTCAGGATATCCGCAATCTGCGCCTGCTGCACTTCCGACAGCCTGCCAAATTGCCGCTTTACCCACAGTCTGGTATAGGCATCCGTCGTATTTGGTGCAGTCGTTCCCCAACGCTCAAAATCATAAGCCAGATCCATAAAAAACGATAACGGAAATTCCTGCGTTGCAATGTCTCCCACATTGACGATCCAGAGTTTTTGTACTCCGAAATCATATGCCTGCGTCATCTGTTCCCAGATTTTCGGAAGATAGGAACTGTTGATCCACTCATAGGAGGTCGGCCACCCATGATAATCGAAATGATAATACATACCGTATCCGCCCGGATGCTTACGCATCTCCTCCGTCGGAAGCGTTCTTAAGTTTCCGTAATTGTCATCGCAAAGCATCAGGATCACATCATAAAGCTCCTTGGATCCGATCAACCCCTGCGTCGTCTCATCCCCGTAGAAGAAAGCCTCCACCTCCTTGTACAAAGCGATCATTCTCGGAACTTTCGACAGATCTTCATTGACATTCTCCCGGATCAGCTTTCGCTGCGTTCTGAGCACGTCCCTGAGCAGTTCAATATTGTCCGCAAGCGTTGCCCCTTTTCCCATGATCGCGGTGTCCGCTTCTCCACGCATACCAACCGTGATCACATTCTCAAATTTACCGCTCCGCTTCAGACCATCTTCCCAGAATCTTATGATTCCTTCCCGGTTCGTCTTGAAATTCCACGCATCTCCGTAAATACTGTCTTTTCCGCGCAGATATTTGTATTCCTCACCCTGCCGCAGACACGGCTCATGATGCGACATTCCCATGATCACGCCGTACTCATCCGCAAGTTCTGCGTTCAGAAGCCCCGGGCCGTCATCCTCAAACCGTGCACTCCACATCGCCGGCCAGAGATAATTTCCTTTCAGGCGAAGAAGCAGTTCAAAGATCGGCTCGTATGCCTTCGCATTCGGTCCTCCGAAATGGTACTCACTCCAGGTGCCGAAAGCAGGCCACTCATCATTGATAAAGAATCCCCTGTATTCCACCGATGGTTCCTTTGCGATACATGCCATATCCGTGCTCAGCCGGATTTCATCCCGATGCACCGGCACCACATGGCACCAGTTCACAAACGGGGATACACCAAAGATCTCCGACAAATGAAACAGTCCGTATATCGTTCCCCGCTTATCGCTTCCGACAATGACAAGCAGTCTCTCCCGCAAGCCATCATCCGGGAAAAACCATCCGTAGCACTCCCGTTTTCCTTTTAACACATCCGTCGGGATATTTTTCTGTGCATCCAGCCACCTGCTATGCTCCATCGTTGCGACAATGATCGTCAGTTCACGGGCTGCACTGCTTCTTACCTCTTCATGATCGATCGTTTCGACAACACGGATTTCCGGCAGCGTGCCGGTCACAAGTTCCATGTCATGTGCAACTTTTCCTGCGATCTTCAAAACCCCGGAATACGCACTCTGTTCTATGATAAATTTCATGTTGCGCTCCCTTTTCCACTATTTTTATTCTTATCCGTATAAATCGTGATTACCGGCTGTCCTTCCACAACCGTAAGGGTTCCATACATAGATGCCGTTTCCATCCATTTCAGTGCAATACTGTCCGTATAGATGACCGGTCTGGTAATCGTTTCACCGTCATACATGATTCCGTTATTTTCGATAAATATCCGACATCCGCGCCCCGTATGATCTATTCCCTGCACTAGATAACGAGCCGATAATTTTGATGGCTGATCCTTATAATAAATCTGCGTATCCACACCGCCCGGAAGGATCTCTCCTCTGAAATAATCTCCATCGCACCTTCCGTCAAACGAAATCATCTGTACGGTAGCGCATTCAGATTCCACCTTCTCGCAGCCATTCACATGAATATACAATTTCAACACTTCCATTTACTTCTCCCCATCTGCCTGTCCTTTCATTGCTCAGCGTAAATAAAAATCCCCATCCGTGTACGATCAAAAATATCGCACTATGAATGAGGATTTTATTTCTATCACTTATATCACATAATTGTCGCATTATTGAAGAATCTGATCCACATGCCTCTGCAGGATATCGAAATAGTCCTGTGGATTGCATTCCTGATATGCAGCCATATATGCATCCCATGTCGATGCGAAGTCATCGCTCATGATCACCTGCGGTAACCAGCTTCTCTTGACCGCGTCGATTTCATCACGAATCATGCCGCCTTTGGATTTTGATGACAAAGACTGTGTATACGAATACATCGGATACCATGCGCCGGGCGCTTCATTTGTTCCCAGCAGCTCGACATAATTTTGTACACCATATGCTTCAAAACACTCCCGTATGTCGGGCTTTAGGCTTTTCATAAACTCCACCGGCTGATACTCCATCGAAAATGCATTGATTCCGTCGTCAAGCAGACCTTCTACTCGTGGAAAATACGAATAGGGACAAAAATGAGATTCATTCAGCATGCTGTCTCCGTGACGTTTTCCCTGTTCACTATCCATATAGAACATACCGTTTTCGTCCACCGAATAGTCCAGGTCTTTTTCTCCCCAGAATCGAAGCTTCGTAATATCGGAATCCAGCAGATCATTTACAAACTGAAGTGCCCCCTGCACATCTTCACAGGATGTGGTAATCGAAAGTCCGCTCGATGTATCCATCTCTGCATTCCTGCTTGTATGCCACTGGTTTGACGTACCTTTGTCCATTGTAATCGGAAGCGGAACATAATCGCACCCCAGATCACTCAGTCCGTTTGTCTCATAAGGCTCTGCCAGATTGTAATAGAACTGCCACCATTGGTCAACCATTCCGAGAACAGCACCCGTTCCTAACTTATCCATATATTCTTCGTATGTACTGGTAAACGACTGCGGATCAAAATTACCCTTGCGGTACTCTTCGTTCAGCTTCTGAAAATACCGTCTGGCAGTCGCTGTCGTATTATAATCAATGACCTGATCATTCCCGGGATCAACCATACAACTTCCGTCATTGGGATATCCAGCCAGAAACTGCGGCACATTCTCCAGGCAGAAGAATCTCCAGTCATCGCACAACACGGTAAACGGAACATTTTTTGTCCCGTCCGGCATGACCGGATTCGCCTGCACATAAGCTTCGATCAGATCAAAATATTCATCCACCGTTGTAATCTTCGGATATCCGGCCCATTTTAAAACGCGCGTCTGTATCCAGAATGCCTCGCCCGTATGCGTCACTTCAACATTCTCTCCCTGAGACACACAAAACTGTGGAATCCAGTAAATATGTCCGTCCTCCTGCCGAATGCGCTCCCATTGCTCGTCGGAAAGATAATTTCTGAGATTCGGATAATCATCCCAGTATTCATCAATCGGGATCAAAGCATCTGCCTCCAGTAATGCTTTCTCTCCAAGAATAAAATCCGGATATTCTCCCGAAGCAATGTACGAATTGAGCACCTCTTCCTTGGATTGTCCAACCAGCCAGTTCTCCTCGCAGTCTGCTCCGATCTTGTCAGCAATGATTTTCTTTATATCGTTCTGCGTTCCCAGTGGTCTGCCCGTAACACTGAAAAAAGCGGTAAAATGTTTAATTTCCGGTTTCTGCCTATATTGAACGTTGTAACTGTATCCCCCAAGTACAATAAGCAATCCAATCACAACTAAAGTTGATACGATTTTCTTTTTCATATAACTCTACCTTTTCTTCAAAAGCTTTCTTTTATTATAGCTTTTTTTCTGTCAAAGGACAAGCAATCGCATCCGCAAGCACGGTTAAAGTGATATATTCTCTCCTCTTAATCCATTAAATGCACCCTTGATGGCAGCCTCCTCATGTGCGATCAGCCACTTGTTTTTCGCGGTCATAAGTTTGTCCTCACCATCTGCTGCAAGGGTAAAATCAATCGGTGTGTTTGTACCCTTCGGCAAGATCACAACACACTTAAATCCACCGTCTGCTGCGTTGCACGGTGCATAATGAAGTGTCGTCTCATACATTTCAACGACCGTTCCTGCCGGAACCTTAAAAGCCTCGATTTTTGCTGTATCATAAGTAAATTCATCCGTTACATCCGGCAGCCATCCCAATAAAAGGATCATATCCGTTACCGCAATGTTGATTTCGGAATTTCTATGATATTCTACCGCGTTTAACTTGTGATTGTTTCCGTTGCAGTAACCAATCTGGATTGGAAGTCCGCCAAAGACACGCTCGCTGAATGTCTTTGCTTCCGGAACCGCTTCAAGCTCCTCGACTGATGGCACATAAATAACATCCTCCGGAAGCGGTGTGTGCTCCATCCCCTTTATCAGTTTTGTGCATTCAATGTTATTCCAAACCTTACCGTATTTACGGAATTTTTCATCATTAACAGAAAAAATCTCCATGATTACCTCCTCATACTCATTTTTTCTGAGTATAACAGTTTGGTAGCCATGGAGACATGCCTTTCTTTGTCTTTACAATGTCACTTTTTTGTCTTTTTCCAGCAATGCCCGATGATGGGCATATGATTCCCTCTGCTTTTTCTTAACAAGCTGCTTTCGGTATTCACTCGTCAGCATTCCATACCGCTTGCGAAACAGATTGGTAAACGCTTTACTGTTGGCAAATCCATGATCAAATGCAATATCCACGATCTGCTTATCCGTATTTTCCAAATCCTTTACCGCATGTTCCAGCCGGATATTTTGCAGATAATCCTTATAATTGATGCCCGCATAGCGTGCAAACATTTTTGACAGATAAGACGGCGAATATCCAAATATTCCCGCCAGTTTTCCAAGCGAAATATCTTCCATATAATGATCCTTGAGATAGGATGTAATCATACCGAGCCGGTTCAGCTGCTGATTGCTTTTGAGCAATTCATCCTGCACATCCAGCTTCCTGTATTTCTTCACCAGAATATGTAATAGTTGATAAAACATACTTAAAATTTCAAAATCATAGCCATCTGTCTGCATCCGATACACCTTATACATCCGAAAGATCAGACATGCCACCTGCTCATCGTATGTCCGTTCACTGTGCGAAAACCAGATAAACTGCTCGCCCGTAAAGTACGACGCGAACTGATTCAACGGAATCTGCAACACAATTGTGTGATTCGGCCTGTTCGCATGGATCGCATGCACCTCGTTGCTGTTGACAATGATGAACTCGCCTTCTCCCAGATGATAATGCGTTGTGTCAAGAATAAAATCAAGTTCTCCTTCCTGCACTGCAAAAATCTCAATCGACCGGTGCCAGTGTTTCTCCCTGATATATTTTCCGCTGTGTCCCTCGAATAAAAAAAGTTTAAACGGAAAGCCTTTGTCCGGCACAATAACCTCATGTTGATACTGTTGCTCTGTCATATGCTCCCACATAACTATCACATATTTCTTGACTAGACATTAAATCTGAAAAGAATCACATCGCCGTCTTTAACCACATAATCCTTTCCTTCCATGCCAACGATTCCTTTTTCTCTGGCTGCTGCAAGACTTCCATTATCCAGCAGATCCTGATAATTGACAACCTCAGCTTTGATAAATCCACGCTCAAAATCGGTATGAATCTTTCCAGCTGCCTGTGGTGCTTTCGTTCCTTCTTTAATCGTCCAGGCACGACACTCATCCTCCCCTGCGGTAAGGAAACTGATCAGTCCAAGCAGACGGTAACTTGCTGCAACCAGCTTGTCGAGTCCGCTCGATGCCACCCCAAGATCATCGAGATATTCTTTCTTTTCCTCCTCGGAAAGTTCGGAAAGTTCCTGTTCAATCTGTGCACAGATCACAAATACTTCTGCGCCTTCTTCCTTTGCCATCTCACGAACCTTTGCCACATGCGGGTTGGAAGCTCCATCGTCTACAAGATCATCCTCTGCTACATTTGCCGCATAAATAGTAGGCTTTGCGGTAAGGAGATTGTATCCCTTAAACCAGATCTGTGCATCATCATCGTCCGGTACTTCAAATGTTCTTGCCATCTTGCCATCCTCAAGGTGTGCCTTCACTGCCTCAACCAGCTCCAGTTCCTTGGCAAGTGTCTTGTCCATTCTTGCCTGCTTGGCAATTTTGGCAATTCTACGGTCAAGAATTTCGATATCGGAGAAAATAAGCTCCAGATTAATTGTCTCAATATCGCGCGCCGGATCAATGGAACCGTCGACGTGGATAATATTGGTATCCTCGAAACAGCGCACTACATGTACAATCGCATCGACTTCCCTGATATTGGCAAGGAACTGGTTTCCGAGTCCCTCTCCCTTGCTGGCACCTTTTACAAGTCCTGCAATATCAACAAATTCGATCGTGGCAGGTGTCACCTTTTTTGTATGATAAAGTTCACCGAGCTTTACGATTCTCTCATCCGGAACCGAAACGATTCCTACGTTTGGATCGATGGTCGCAAACGGATAGTTCGCAGATAAGGCACCTGCTTTGGTCAGTGAATTGAATAATGTACTTTTTCCCACGTTTGGGAGTCCGACAATGCCGAGTTTCATGATATATATTTCTCCTTTGAAAAGTATTGTAAGCTAATAAAAACAATATATAGTGTACCACATTAATGCTTAATTGTACAATTATTTCTCCCTAGCTGCCAGAATGCCACGGCACTTGCCGCCGCTACATTGAGTGAATCCACGCCATGCGACATCGGAATACAGACCGTATAATCGCAGTCCGCAATCGTATGTCCTGCCAGACCATCCCCTTCCGTGCCAAGCACGACAGCCAGCTTTTCTTCCGCAGCCAGTGCCGGATCATCAATTCCAACCGAATCCCCGGAAAGTGCCATGGCTGCCACACGAAATCCCATTCGGTGCAAATGGTCAATATCCGCTCCTGCCGCCTGGCCGGGTGGATTTTTCACCCCGTTTTCCGTCTGCAGGTATGTCCACGGAATCTGAAATACGGTTCCCATGCTCACCCGGATGGCGCGCCGGTACAGCGGATCACTGCATCCCGGCGTCAGAAGCACCGCATCCATATGAAGCGCAGCCGCCGAACGGAAAATAGCACCGACATTGGTTGGATTTACCACGTTTTCGAGTACTGCAATGCGTCTGGCTTTGGCACAAATCTCCTCCGGTTCCTGCAGCTTTGGCCGGTACATGGCACAAAGTGCCCCTCTGGTCAGAGCAAAACCGGTCAGCTTTGTCAGCACATCAAATTCTGCCGTATACACCGGAATATCCCCGCATCTTTCGATCATTTCTTTTGCTTCTCCCTGGGCATGTTTTGTTTCCATAAGCAAAGACACCGGTATGCATCCCGCATCCAGTGCCCGCTCAATCACCTTGGGACTTTCGGCAATAAACATTCCTTCTTCCGGATGCGCACGGTTCAGCAGCTGATTTTCGGTCAGCCGCGCGTACACATCCAGCTCCGGTGCCATAAAATCCGTTATTTTTATTCTTTGACTCACTGTTACGTCCACCTTTGTTCAAACTTTTTTTATTATCCCAAAATGCACGCATGATTGCAAGTCTATTCGTAATCTTTTACATTAGAACTGTCAACTTTTTCAAATGGCACCCATACATAAAGGCCATCCTTCGTTGCCCCTTCCAGTTTTGTTACATCCGAACCATTTGCCACAGCAATCGCAGTCTCTACAACCATCTTTCCCTGTCCAACACCTGACTGATAGACGGTAAATGCCTGTCTCTTATACACATCTGACGCTGCCGACGAACTCTAGGGTGTAGAT
>ERZ1027236.422-NODE-422-length-15012-cov-5.655546_pt1 | contig 15012 bp, 23 predicted proteins | sample MGYA00519265_ERZ1027236 | MGnify/ENA primary metagenome ERZ1027236 (study PRJEB26926, sample SAMN06164642) | human gut metagenome | biome: ENVO:00009003; feature: ENVO:2100002; material: ENVO:00002003 | host: Homo sapiens | place: USA | collected 2012 ... | reverse complement strand
CGAGATTAGCGAGTGTCTCGTGGGCTCGGAGATGTGTATAAGAGACAGAAATATAGGTGTACCATCAGCTAATGTAGTTTCTCTTTCAAATAAAGCAATAGGAGTATATATTTTATTCAAAAGTAAATCATTGATAGGCGAAGATAAAGAATTCAATTCTTCATCAGTAGTTATGTTACCAAAGGATTGTAACGTATTATTTACCGCTCCTATCATTACTTTAACAAGCCATTTGTTTTTAAATGGCTCATTCATTTCACTTATAAATTTTTGACTTGCTTCTTTCATATTTAATACCCCATATCTACTAAATTACATTTACAATCTATATATTCTAATGGCATACCTGTATTTTCATCTACCTTCCATAAAGTAAATGTCCTATCACCTGGATAGAAATAACGACCTATCCATGTGAGAGTTACAGGGTCTACTACTTCTATATAGCATTTGAATTTTTCAAACTCTCTCAAAGCTCTACTCCATGTTTGAGCATCTAAATGAGGCCATTCTAAATTACTCAATTTTAATTGGTCTCTACCTACCTTACTACCTGTAACTTGTGCATTGGCGTTACGACCAGAGTCAACAGTTGTAGTAACTGTGTATTCTAAACCATGTTTAGGGGCAGGTAGAGGCACTCCATTTATTTTAATAAAGGGTGCACTCATAACCATTCCTCCTATCTTCTTTTGATAAATCCATTAGATTGAATAGCATCTTGTGTATTGTTAGCACTTTTGATTTCTCTACTGTCAAGATATACTTTGCTTTCAACTCTTACAGGATTTTCTCTATTTGCTTCTCTCATAGCATAAATCACACCTTCACGTACAGCTTCTTTCATTGATTGTACAAAGCTTGTATTTTCAAGTGGCATTACAGTTGTCTTACCTCTATAGCTTCCTACAATTTCTTTTCCTGCTTCACCAGCAGTCCATAAACTTTGACTAGGTGATACGAAACTTGCATTGGCAGGAACGAAACCACCTCTAGCAAAAGCTGTAACAGTTGGATTTTGCATAGAATTAGTACCGTAGTAAGTTACAGGAATATCTACTCCCGTATCAGGGTCCATACTACTCCATGAAATCCACGTCCTAGGGTCATTCCATTTGAATTGTTTAGCATATTTACCCAGTCCGCCAAAAATTTCTGAAACTTTCCTATTAAACCATTTTTGGAACCCCATAATGCTATCATACAAGCCTGTAAATATACCCCATATACCGCCTACAAAATCACTAACACCACTTGTAATAGCTCCTGTAGCTGTGCTTACTACGCCCCACATTTTATCCCATACAATTTGCCATTTGGTTTTGATTTTACCTGTGCTTTCATCAATATAACCATATTGTTCACCTAACTTATTTTTGACTCTTGTATTGATGTCGTTATAAGAAGTGTCGGCATTTTCAATTTGTTCTTGGTATGCCTTATCGATAATACTTTTTTGTTTAGCATATTCTTCTTCAGTCATACCCTTACCATCAGCGTATCTCTTTTCAAGGGATGCTAATTGGTCTGCGTGCCATTGGTCGGCTTCTTCAATAGATTTCTTATGGTTTTTCTTTGCTTCCACGAGCATTTCACTACCTGCTTCTATTGTAAGTTGTTTTTGATTATATTTCAATCTGTTGAGAATAAATGTTTGTTCTTGTTCACTTTCACTCATAGCAGTTACACCTATTTCCCCTAATTGGTCGTATAAACTTTGTAACTCGTTTAAATCCTCTTGTGTCATAGGCATATTCTTACCTTTGTATTTTTCGGTAATTTCATTAATACGAGCGTAAGTGTCATCTACTTTCTTTTGAGTTTCATCATAGTAAGTATTAGTAGAATTTAACAGTTCAGTATATTCTTCGGCTGTTACAGTTTTTAAACCTTTCAGCATATTAAGGTCTTTCAATTCACTGTTTCTATCACTACTCAATTCATTTAAAACCGCTTCTTTCATTTTTGTGGCTTGCTCAGTCAAATAACTAATATCCTCATCGGTAATAATACCTTTGAAATCAATTTTAGCTAATCTCTTACCTGCGTTTTCCCATTCTTGAACGACAGGTTCTAATTTTGATTTTGTAGTTTCACTTACTTTATAAACTCCATTACTAAATTCATCTACAGTATCTACCGCAGGTTTCATACCTTCATGGACGGCAACTCCTGCTAAGGCAACACCTGCTAATACAACACCTAAACCTGTAAGTCCTGCAACCAATGTACTACCTGTGATAATTCCCATAGAAGTAAGAATTGTATCTCCTAGTCCCACAAAAGCTGTAGCTACTGTACCTAATATACCACCTGAGCCTGCTAGGTTAAAGAACGCTCTTGCCAATCCGCCAATACCTTGTAAACCTGCTACAAAGTTGGATGTTGTTTGAACACCTTTTAATGCTCTAATAAAGTTAGTGATTTTACCTATCGTCCAGATACCTGCTAAAATACCAGCTATAGTCATTAAAGGTTTTTTCCATTTCATGAATGTCTCATAAATTTGGTTTGCTTTTGAATTGATATTTTTAAGTAAATCATCATATCCATATTTGCTTAAATCTAGTCCTAAATCTCCTACTCCTCCACTAGAACCGCTACCACTTGCTCCTGTGTCACGACTTACAGAACCATCGTCATTCAATACATTCAATTCATCAATACCTAGAATATAATCTTTCAATTTCTTCGCATTATCAGCCGATTTTTTAAGATTTTTCGCTGTATCTCCTGTACCTTTGGCAGTATTATTGATTTGTGAATTGACTCCACTAAAATCAATAGCTTTTAATTTTACTCCAAAGAAACCTGCGATTTCAGCTACAATCGTTCTTATGAATTTAATAAATGCAATCAAATAAGGTAATACGGCACTCAAAGCAGGAATAAATAAAGAACCAAACTCTCTTGCTAAAGATGTCAATTGTGCTCTCAACACTCTTAATGCGTTTGCAGGTTGGTCGATTGTACGCTCCATGTCGTTCATAGCACTCTTTGATTGTTCCATGATAGCTATAAAACGCAATTCAGTTTTTTGTGCTTGTGTCATATTATGAATACTTTCTTGAATACCTAAACGTCTAGCTGTTTCTTGTAATCTTACTTCTGAAACATCCTTACCTAATCTACGCAATGGTTCTACAGTACCTGTGATACCAGCTTGTAATTTTTGGAATGTAACGTCCGGGTCCATATTATATAAAGAAGCATAATCGTATGCTAATTTAGTAAATTGTTCAGATAATGTATAGGCATTTTTAGATGAAACACCTAATGAGTTTGCTAAATCATAAAATGAACCTTGATAACGCATAGCTTGTTCTTGATTGACACCGATACTTTCAAGTGACTCTACAAAATTCAATGCTTGTCTTGTTGAGTCACCCATAACAACTTCAAAGAGGTTTTGGGTCTCGATATAATCATTTGCAGTTCTTAATAATTTTGAAAAAGCTTGGCCAGCTTTATAAGCACCTGCGGTAAAAGCCGTAAAATTCACCGCTCTGCTCAATTTATTCAAAGCGGATGTATTTGACATATCAGTACCTTGTTGTTGACTAGGTGTCAAATTTGGTGCTTTTTTAGTAGTTTTATTCAATCCCCCAAAGCTATTTGCTAATTTTTGCATTTTAGGGATTGTACCATCCATTTGTTTTTCTAATTTTTCTAATTTAGTAATAAGAGTATCTATTCCATCAGTAGATTTACTAGCTTTATCTTCAATCTCTAATGTTAATTTATCTACCTCTGCCATTCAGTCCACTCCTTTCTAAAAATAAAATAGAGAACGATTTAGTTACCGTTCTCTTTACGTTTATTATTCATTGCTTCTACTAATTGTCCAAAAGCCATAAATTGTGCTATAGCTTGTTGTTCTTCGACTTCAGTTAATTCATCACTATCTTTAATTTCTTCTTGTTCTTCAACTTCCTTATCATCAAATTTCAAAGGTTCTTTAAAGTAAGGTTGTTTCTTCGCAAAAAGTTGATTACAAGCTAGAGCGTGGTCTATATACAATCCTTGTAACCATGCTTTCCAATTCTCTTTATGAACAAATGCCTTTTCTTTATCCTCTAATTTTTGTTCATAAGCATCAAGATAGTTGTAGTATAGTGATGGTTCACCATGCCAAAATAAATCATAGGGCATATCAATAATAATAGATTGAGTGAACAGTTCATTAAATAATTCACTCGCATTTTCATATGAGGGTTTTTCAGTTTCTTCTACTTCCCTTTGCGAATTAGTTTTTTTCCTGTCTTTCCCTCTAATATAAAAACTTCATTTACCATTTCATTTAGATTTTCGATTACTTCCATCATACCATATTCTTCTTTCATGAACTCTGCAAAATCAATAGCATCTTTCCATGTTGTTTTAGGTTGATGTTTAAGCATACCACCATAAATTAAAATTTCAAAGTTAGTATATAATTTTTCAGAAGGGTTGACCGCATTGTAACCCATCTTTTCCATTTCTACGATAGATGCTCTATCATATTCTAATTTAATTGTTTTGGTTTTATCACCAATTGTTCTTTCTACATCAATGTAACTCATGTCATGTCCTCCTGTTTGATATTTTATTCACCTGGTGAATATTCTACTAAATTAACAGCTGTTGTAGCAGTAATATTCAATGTGCCTTGCATTGGGTTGTCTGGTGTCCATTCATCATTAGCTAAAATAGAAGCAGTACCTCTAAATTGATAAGCTTTATTTAATGGATTAGGCATACCTACTCTAAACCATACATCATCTTTAGCTTGTGCAGTTTGAATTTTCCCTACTTCGGCAAATACGGCAGGTGTATAGTTGATACCGAAACCTAATGTACCACCATTGTCGGTTAACCCTTCAATGTATGTTTTCATTGTATCATAAATAGTTGTAACATCATGCGTAGATGGTGTACCGACTAATGTAGGGATTTTGATAACATCTGGTACTTTTGTCCACCCAGATGAGGGCGCTGAACCATCAGTATTAGCAACCCATTCGAGTGTTAAACCTTTCGTTAATTGTGCCATATAGTTGACCTCCTATAATTGATATATAATCATTGTCTCGTTATCTATGATACCACCATAGGTAACGATATAACGTAAAATACTGTTATCAGAGGTATATGGTAATATTTGATATGTACCTATCATTTTCATACCATAAGTCTCTCTCATAATAGTATCTAATTCATTTCCTAATGTAGTAACTAATTTACGTTTGTTTATCAGTTGTCCTTCATGAGAAATATCTCTCCCATAAATTTCAAAACGATAATGTAAATTAGTTCTAATGATTTTTCCATTGATTTGTTGTTGTGGAGTATTTGTAATTTCCTCAACAGTAATCATAGGATATACAGGTTGTTTAGTAGAATAAGGTTCTCTAATATCCTTAAAAGGTACAGTAAATGTACTATTTTTAATCTTTTCCATGATTTCATCTAATATACTTACCATTGTTGTTTCACCTTCTCTACAAACAATTTAACTTCTACATTTAATTTTTTAGAAAGCCATTGAGCAGTCTTATACATTTGCATATTAGCTCTTTGACCTTGTGTAAAACGATAGCTTGTTCTTGTACTGTCGGTAGGAAAAAACCACCCTACTTTGCCATCTTTGGTGGTAAAGATATGTTCGCCTATACCATATACCCAACCTAATTTATTGGCTAACTCATGTGGAGTTTCACTTCCTACTTGACCTGTACCAAACTCTACATAAAGAACATTTTCTCCCTCCTGGACTATTCTATAGCCACTAGGGGTCTTTGTCCAATATGTATTGTAGACTAGGTGTCGTCCTTGTCCGTCTGAAATAGGGGTTAAGGATTGACAATACAATACGGCTTCATCCAATATGGACTCAATATCAGATGGAAAAGCTTTTATCGTTTTCTTCATATTTTGAAGGTCTTGGATAGTTTTCTTTATCTCTTGCCTGTCAAGAGAAATTGTTCTAACCTTATTTGCCAATTTGCAATCTCTTGAATAAAATTGAAGCTTGTGAGATACTGTCAGATACCGATTTGATTTCAAAATCAGCGGTATCACATAATACATCATGAACTAATGGCGGAGTTACATAGATATAAGCTCTATCTCCCTCATTAAATTTGTCAAGTTCATTGACGGAGATTTTAGCTCTACGATATTCTTTATAGCTGTCACCAAAAGCTACTATATCAGCTTCACTTGTTGTTGCTACAACATTCAATTTGACCTTTACAGGTGGCTTAAATTGAACAGGGTCACTATCCTTAATCTTCTCACAAATATATAATGCTTTTTTGTCTCTTTCAAGCGTTCTCATGACTTGAAAGAAGTTCCTAACGGAATAATTCTACTCAATAGCGCTTTGGAATATGGAGAAGCATTATCATAAACTCTTGATACTCCATTGTCACTATGAGATTTTTCACCTTCTGCGCCATATTTAGATAGAGCCTCAACCACCATGTTTATTTGCAAGTTGAGGTATCTATCTTCAATAGGTTGTTCATCAGTAGAAATGTAACCACGTATGTCATTGATAGTATCTTTAGCCATATCTAACTCCAATTCGATTTGAGCGTCACTCGCCTCCGGATATTTGATTTTTACTTTAGCCTTTTGTTTTTCTATATCATACATGGTTGTTTCCTCCTATTTTTGAATATTTAAAGCTTCACTAGTTACAGTGCTAGGTGTTAAAGGTGTTACAGTAGTAGCAATTCCTGTAATTTTAGCATGATACCATTCTGGTCCATAATCTAACCCTGCAGTACCATATAACATACCTTTGTCACCTGCTCCTACTTTTGCTAAAGGTTCCCAGAAGAAGTTACCTTTATTTGGGATAGGCATTTCAACGATTGATAAAACACCTAAATTGGTAATTAAAGCTGTACCTTCTGGTAAGAAATTATCATATTGCATTACCCCTACTGTCCCTGCAGGTGTAACGATTTGGTCAATATTGATACCACCTACTGTACGTGATTGTGGTAAATAGAAACCAGGTAATTTAGAGAAGTTATTAGTAATTTGTGCTTTACCAATAGCGTCACACATGATAACTAAACCGTTCATGTCTGCTCCAGCTTTAGACATTGCTCTTAACACTTCACTAATATTGTCATAGTCTAATTCTTTATCTTCTAAAGCTTTAGTTGTAGTTTTGATAGCTTCAACTAAACCTCTAGTCGTATTTACTTGCGCATCAGTTGTCGCTTTGTTATAAGTAGAATTGATTAATGTGTACTCTAAATCTTTTCTAGCCTTTTTAGTTTTTTGAGCCATTTGGAAGTCAAATTCGTTAGGGACGTTATTAGCTTGTCCAGCAATATTAACCCCTGCTAATGTTCCTGTATTGGCTTGCTTTTGATAAGATACAGCAGTAGTATATTGGAAAATTTGTACTACATTTGTTTCTTGTTCACGTTTTACATAAGTTGATTCCGGTGCAGTTAATGAATCTGTTTCACTAATCGATGGCATAGATGCGTTTTCACTTGCATATGTCGAGTTTACAACGAACTCTACAGATGATGTGTTACGTCTAGGTAACATTGACACTAAAGGTGTATCAATATTTGCTTTATCGAAAATTTGTCCACTATAGTTAAGGACTCCAAACGATTGCGCTGTTCCTGTTGGCATATAAAATTCCTCCTATTTTAATGTAATTCCTTTTTCACTTGCTTGTCGCATAATAGATGAAATTCTTACAGCTCTCATATAAGATGTATCTTTTCTAGCTTCATCTAATTGTGCTTGAAGTGAGTCTTTTTCATTGACAGTAGATGGGTTTGTAGCAGGTGTATCCATATTTCTTACGGATTGTTGTTGCTTTTTATCCATTCTGTCTTGTAATGATTTGTTATATCGAGAAACAAATGATTTTGCCTTCTCAACACTTCCGTCAATATCTTCACTAGCAAATAGGTCTGTGTAATATTGTAAATCTTCTACATCATTAATTCCACCTTGCATTAATATATTTCTAACATCACCGCTAGAGATACGTTTATTTAATACTTGGATTTGTTCTTCTACAGTATGGTTTACTTCTTGTTCAAACCCGCTTCTTACTTGTGCGATAAATTCTGGGTCTTGTGCCAATTCTTTTCTAGCATTGGCACGAGCAGTTTGACTTGCACGAGTTCTTTCTTGGTCTAAATATCTTTGAAATTCTGGTGGTAAATTATGAATGTCTAATTCGACATTTTGTTGTGTATTTGTTGAATTATTTTGTGTTTGTTGATTTACCACTGTTTGATTTTGAGTCCCTTGTTGGCTCGCTTGATTTTGTTGAGTTTGGTTGTCCATCTTTGTTTCCTCCTCCTCGAGTAGTATTATCGTCACCTTGACTCATTTGTTGAGTGAGTTGAAGTTGTCGTTGTTGCTCCTCGAAATTTTCTTCTTTTTTCTTTTTCCAATACTCCTCACCACGTTCAATTACTTCTGTATTGTCACTTGTGATGTCCACTATATCGAGTACGTCACTTGGCGCCATTACTTGTGTATTTAACATAGTTGCCATAGCAGTTACTTTGCTATTCAAATTGTCTGTTTTGTTACGTGGGTATTTAATATCTACGTTTATCATACTCGTTTTAGAAATTTTTTTCAAGTCACGTAATATTTTCAATATAACACGTAATTCTTTCTTTTCAGATTTCTTGTTGAACGTTTCAGTAGTACGTGCCACTACTTCCATATCAGCCCATCCGTCACGGAGTTTTACAGCATCGCCTGTATCTCCTCCGCCTCCACCTCTTGTCTTGCGGTCTGGAATACCTACGACAGCCCTTAAACTATCTTCTAGATATTGTCTCAACTGTTCTACGGAAGTACCGTCCAATTGTGCTTGGATATATTTTAAATCGCAATTCAACCCTTGTGGTGAGCGAATTTGGGCGAACTTGTTAGATTTTACGTTGTTCATTTCTTTTTCAGTAAATTCAGCATTTATAGCTACTAAAATAGAATTTACGAATTGTTCTACGTCATTGACACTATCACTTCCCACTTTATTGATGGCATCCATCAATGTAATAGCAGTTTCCCAATGCCCCATTCTAAATTGATTGTTTTCACATTCAACGATAGGTGACATACCTAAAGGATTTGGTTTAGGATAGCCTGTAACTAAATTGCCATCTGTAACTGTCACACCAATATATCCATTATAGTCAGTTGTGCTAGAGAATGGGATTTTAAACATATAAATTTCACTCATAGTATATACTGTCATAAGAACATAATTATCTTCGTTTTCTCCCCAACTTTTTGTATATGTGGCCGCAAATACAGGGTCTCGTCTTAATTGAGAAGAATAGGCTACAAATGTACATTCACTATCTAAATTCAAATAATAATAAGGTGCTTCATCTTCATTTTCTACTCTATTAGGAAAAACCCCTCTATGAGAAATACCAAAGATACTACAATCAGTAGCTTTTTCTTGGTCACTTGATGCCTTGTCATTCATTTCAGCGTAGTCATTTAATAAACGAACTTCTTCTTTGATGGGATTTGAACCGTTTGTGTCCTCATTATCAGTTCTTCTAGCCACATATTGCATAGGTTTACCAAAAGTGTAACCGATAATATCTCTAGTAAACGTACTAGCATAATTAATTACCACTTTATTATCCACGTCTGGTCTAATATCCTTTACACGATTGAAAATGTTTTGTTTACCATTGTGGTAATCTCTTAAAAATCTAATTTCATAAGCATTTTGATAATGTGTCTTTAACGCTAGATTTAATGCTCTTACAATATTATTTTTATCGAGTATCTTAAATCCTGTCATTTCATCACCAACTTGCTCTTTATTGATATAATTTGTATATATTTTCTTTCGACCTTTGAAAATAGGAATTGGTTGAGTAGCAGGAGCGACACCTTGAATAAGGTCACTTACTAAACTTTCCATTTTCTCTCTTTCTTTTTCTTGGTCTACAGTTGGTTCATCCATGTTATCACCTCTCTTGTTTGATTTTATCATAAAGAAAAAGACACATCAACCATTCGTGACGTGTCCCTCTCCTATAGTTAAGGTGTTAATTCTATGAGAATAAATCGTGATGGATGCCAATTACAGGATTTGAACCTGTATCCTTCTCTATACACTATCTAGAGAACGTTTTACCTAATTGAAACTAAATTGGCATGTTTCAAGCCCCAACGGGTAACTTGAAATCCACTTTACAAAAAGCTAGTATAGGCAGTAATTATCTTTTTTACGCTAACCATTTGCGACTGCCTAACGCACTTTGAAAGCAACCTAGCGTACCAACTAGGGCCTATTTATTTAAAGGAAATATAAAAATGTCTATCGAAAGAAATTACCTACTTATTCAGTACTCTATTATATTACCATTTGTTTCATCATATGTCAACCCTAAAATGGTCTTTTAAATGGAGAACTTACAGCTCCTATCATAGGTTGCTTGAATAATTTGGCTAAACCAGCTAAACCATCTGGACCATCATCATGTAATGACGAACCTGTTTGAACAAATGTCGTGACATTGGACATCATTCTACCATAGTCGTCCGTTGGCTTATACAATGATGGGTCTTTGAAGTACATTCGCTTAATATCTGGGGCATACTGAATGATACGCACCAGCTTGCTTTGTTTAGTACCTGCAGAACTCCATGTGATATTGCACCTATGTTTACTACCTTTTTTCACCATATCGTCTACATCACGTGCATAGAAATCCCCACCTCTGTCCGCTTCAAAGTGAGCCATCTGTACTTCATGCTGGACTATCTTACCTGCAACCATAGGTTCAGTCACTTTATAGTCAGCTTTACATCTAAATACTGTATCTACGACATAGCAATCCTCTCCATAAACATATCCTACAGGGAAGTTGATGAAATCGTCACCACCGAAGGCTACGTCACAATGAGCAATGATAGCATCTGGCTTTGTATTAGGTAATGACAAGTATCTTCTCAATTCACTACCAGGGAATAATAAACCATCACGTTCCATAGGATTTTGTTGATATACACATTCCCATGATACTTCATCCATGTTACTTTTCAATTCTTGATACATAGATGTTGTATATCCTACATTATAGTCATAGTCGAAGTTACTTTCACCATCTAAATTCAAAGCTGGCATCTTACGAGAACGAAATCTCTTTGTCTTGCCATATTTTCTTTCCAATCTAGAAATTGGGTCATGCACCGACCATATAGTACCGATACCTAGAATAGGTGCTAATCGTCCTGTTCTTTTATTCATGACACGTCTTTGCATTAAATCGACAGTTACTTTCGACCATAGCTTTTCTAGTCGGTCAATATTCATAGCTTCTTCAATACCAGAGCACATATCATCTAGATACAATAGACTTTCAGCCTCTAACGCACCTGTAATCTGTCCATCAATCGAACGGAACGTAAGTGTCTTATAACGCTCATTCTCCCATATGTCGATTGTCATATCTTTAGCAGAAGTAGTCAATTTACCTCTAGCCTCTGGAAATATCTCATAAAAACGATATTCTTCACTGTCTATGAAATCCAATACCCCTTTACAGAAGGTATTTACCAATCCACTTGCATAACCAGCTCCAAAGATATGTTCATTTGGATAACGTCCTGCCAACCACGACATGAAGAATAAACCAATAGTACTTTTACCTATTCTTGGTGGCATGGACAATAAGTAAATATCAATAACCCCATCCCCTAAATCCTGTAAATCCTTCATGACAGGATGGAGGACTTTCATACGAGGTTGATAAAATCTTTTTTCTGGTTTTCTATCCCACTCCATAGCAATAAGATACGACTCTAAATCGTATCTCCCATTGTCCGTATGCGCATCACGTAAAAAATTGTAGGCTTTGAGTTTTTCATCGTCTTTTAAATCTTTCATATGAGCATTTATGAGTTTAATCTGCCCCCTGCAGGTCGCTCTCAAAACATCAGTCTTATTTTCTTTTTTAGATAAGTCACGTAGAAGATTAAGTTTCTCCATACGCATGAAATAAGGCATTGTTTCTTTGAGTTGAGATAAAAGAATAGCTATACTTTCTTCATTTTGGTTCATTATTTTTTAGGCATAACATAGAATTTTGCTCCTATGTTATATCTTTCTCTAATTTCTTGAAGGATTTCTTTAGCACGTTCTTCTGTTTCATATCTCCCCATTAAAACTTTTGATGTAAACACAACAGCTTCGATAGTGTAAGTTCCTGCATGATTTTCTCCTTCTTCAAGAAAACATAATCTATATGGAATATCAACTTTATCATTTTGACTTATAATTCTCATAAATCATCCCCCACTTCTTCATCTTCTTTATAAAAACTAGAAATATACATTACAAGTGCATTGACTACAATATCCTTGACCTTCATATTCGTGTCTAATGACAGTTGCTTGACCTGTTTATGGACACTTTTAGGAATAGGATAGTTGAAATACACTTGGTCCGCATTTGCCTTTTGACCCATGACTACCCCTCCACTTCTTCTTTCAAACCTTGAAGTTCCTCTTTGATTTTATTCAAAGCAGTTTCTTCTCCTTTAGTACATTTTGTTCTTTTCAATCTCATTTCAATATATTTTTCAATCTGTTCCACGTGGAACAATACCACTTTATTTACTCTTTTTCTACCAAACATAATCTTTCTCCTTATAAAATCTCGACTTCCTCAAACACCTTGAATATCTTCGGTGTCTGTATAGCCATCCAATCAATCATGGTTTCATTCACCGCCCATTCCTTTGTTCTAATTAGTTGAGACGATACGATACCACTTTCATACAAGAAAGCGTGGATGATTTCATGTCTGGCTATCATTTTTCTAAACTCACATTGGTCTTTCTGTCCGTACTCCAGCTCTGGCCGGACACCAATATGACATTCTTTTACTGAATTATCACACCAACCATTGTGGTGCTCGTAGAACTGAATGTTTTCAGTAGACTCAAAGATTATTTTCCATGTGCTACCTAAAATATTCACTTCTTTAATTATTTTCTCCATTACTTCACCTCGATAAAATCTTTTTTGGTTTTAGACTTTGATTTAGGTTTGTTTTCTGCTAAACATTTTGCACATTTTTCAGCAGGATTTGTAGTAAGAATTTCATCATATTTCTTGCATTCAAAATATGTTGTCTGTCTTAATTTTCTTTTGTATTCACAATCTCCACATAAAGCCATGATATTTCCCTCCTTTTCACAGTTATAGTATATATCATAGTATTGCTAGTGTCAATTAATATCTTTTTTAAAATAAAAAAAGCGCCCCATTTAGGGGCAGGGCATGTGTCAATACAATTAAAAAATTTTAAGCGATAAAAAGTTGATTTTGATGAATTTTCCATTTAAAAATGTTATTTCTGGAAGTTAAATAGAATTATTGTGGTTTGCCTTACCACGAGTATATATTACCATGCCGTAGAGTGAATGTCAACAGTTTTTGGAAAATATTTTTGGAAAATTGAGAGAAGTATGAATGTAGTGTTAGGGTGGTGCTAATATATACTAGTAAAATCATCTTTTTATGCTGGATTTCGCAGAGTCTATTAAAAAGAACGGGGGTGGGTATCTGACAGAATAGGGGTACCCCGTAGTAATATTCTCAACCTAAAAATTTTTTATCACTTCCAGATAAAAAAAATAACCTCAATTGAGGTTATTAAACAAATTCTATCATAATACAATGCTTATAGCTATCCAAAGTGAAAGCAACTATGATATCACGATTTTCATATTTCAATCGTTGAACAGTTAAGCAATTCGCTTCACATCCTTCAATACACATATCTTTATAGGCTTTATTCCATTGTAAATAATTATACTTGTATAATATATCATTGATATTATATATTTCCATGCCTACTCTATCATATAATAATTCGCTTACGGTGTCATATATACCGTAATAGCCTTGTGTTGTTTCAAATAATACCACATTATCCATTTTTATACACCTTCCTTTCTACTTAAAACATAGCAATGAATGTGTATTCATCGTCAATCATATAAACGTTGATAACTCTAGCATTAATTAAATCTTTATCAATATAAAGTTTTATATCGAGCGGACTCAAATTTTTGGCTATTGTTTTTTCTTTTTTGCCTAATGACAATTTAATTTTAAATATTGCATTTGGATTATGTTTCTTGATAACACTACTCATATAATCAATGGAACTAAAACACACATTTTCAGTGATTTCATAAACGTACAATATATGTTCTTTATCTAATTTTTCTAACCATACTTTATCCATCTTTCTATCCCTCTCTATTTCCTTTCTAATAGGCCTTTAAATAAACCATATAAAAACACACATGTGTAATACAATGCTTTTCTTATCATTATCGCATATCCTCGTAATAACAAATGACAAAGCGACCAATGGTGATACAGTCATGCCCTTTTCTCAATTCTTTCTTGATTTGTTCTACTTCTTCATCATTGAGACCTACTTCATCCATCAAGAATATTTTAAAATACTTGATTGTAGTTCTTGAATAATCCCAATCATAACCGATATTTACTTCACAAAAATTAGCGTGGCATTTTACTTCTACGATAGTACTATCGTATGATTGGAATACCTTTCTATTGTCATCTTCTATGACAAATTGATTTACTACGGCTCTACCGCTTTGACCTTCTAAATTATAAACTTTCATTATTCTAACCCTCCTAAATCAATATCTAAATTTTGAAAGATGTAATCGTCCTCAAATGCTAAAAAATTATTTAGTTCAGTTTCGTCCACTCCATCAGGATAAAGCTCGTCTAACAATTCCATCAAATCGTCTTCTTTTCCTTCATTTGAAATCGTATTGAGCGTGTCAACCGCTCCGCTCCATGAGTTTTGATAAATATCATCAAAATCCATATCGTTTGACGTAGTTACATTAATATACATATTTTTATATTTCCTTTCTTAGGGGGTTGCCCTTTCTCTTTACACCTATATATTACTATAGTTGCTGTCTCTTATACACATCTCCGAGC
>ERZ1027236.413-NODE-413-length-15264-cov-5.535341_pt1 | contig 15264 bp, 9 predicted proteins | sample MGYA00519265_ERZ1027236 | MGnify/ENA primary metagenome ERZ1027236 (study PRJEB26926, sample SAMN06164642) | human gut metagenome | biome: ENVO:00009003; feature: ENVO:2100002; material: ENVO:00002003 | host: Homo sapiens | place: USA | collected 2012 ... | reverse complement strand
TGGTAGCACAGGGCGGAACGAAAGTATTCCGCCTGATGTGCTGCCAGACTATGTTGATGTTTTGCCATCCGGATGGTTTCCAGCAGACGCCCGCCTGTATAGACCGGCTGTAATAGGGTAAGTGAGGCACCATATTTCATGTCCTTGCCTTCGAACGTCAGTGGGTTTTGCATACTGGGCAAGTCCAGAGTGAGCTGGATGGGGTTGCCGGTATATTGAAAGTTGGCGTCACCCGAAAGTTTGGGACGCAAATCTTTTCGGGCGGCTTTTTCCAGTTCGATACTTGCAGAGATGTGTTTATCCGCCACCTTCAGGTCGTGGTTGTATTCCACAGCCATCGACCTGTACTTTTCCAATAAATCACTTTGTTGGGAGAAAGTAGCGGACGGAACACTAAAAATAAAGATAAACAGTATATTAATTCTTTTCATAGGATGCATATTTAGAATTACTCTTAATTTTATAAAACATGGCATATAATGCCGGGGTTACGAATAACGTTAGCAATGTGGCAAACGTCAGTCCGAAAATAATAGTGGCTGCCATACCGCCGAATGCTATATCGAACAACAACGGAACCATTCCTAAAATAGTAGTGGTCGCTGCCATAAGTACAGGTCTTGTTCTTGACACTGTAGCTTCTATGATGGCGGTATAAGGTGCGATTCCATTTCGGCGCTGTATATTTATTTCATCCAGTAACACAATCACATTTTTAATAATCATACCTAATAATCCCAGCCATCCGGCGATGGGGAAGAAGCCGAAATCGAATCCGGTGAGCAGCATACCTATGGCAACCCCGATAAGGGAAAGGGGAAGGATACACAGGATAATGACCGGTTGTCTGAAGTTACCGAATAATGCTACAAGAATTACAATGAGCATCAGAAAAGCCAAAGGAAAGAACTTGGCAATGGCCTGCATCGCTTCGCCTTGGTCTTTGTATTGGGCATCCCAGAAGAAGGTATATCCTTCGGGCAATTCTATTTCTTCTATCTCTTTTCGTATTTCTCCGTGTACTTCCGCCATGGTGTGTCCCGGTTTTACTCCACACATGGCTGCCATGGATAACTGACGGTTATAAGTACGTATTTGCGGAAATTCCCAAGTGGTTTCAATTTTTTCCGTTACTTGTGACAGAGGTGCCGAATGCTTCCCGTTCCAAACAGAGAAATCCCCTAAAGATCGCTCGTCTGTAATATGAACCCCTTCCGATTTTAGTAATACAGGTACTTTCTTTTCATTATCCCGATAAATTCCTACAGGAGTTCCATCACTGATAGACTTGACGGATTGCATCATTTGTGCTTTGGTGATACCCAGTGCTCCGGCTTTTACCGGATCGTAAACAGGGCGGATCATTAAACTCATGTTGCCCCATTCGTTGCGGGCGTCCGCTACTTTGGGATTGCGGCGCATGATTTCTATTGCTTTCCCTGCCAGTGAATCTAGTACAGCAGGATCCGGTCCTAGAAAACGGGCTTCGATGACGGCTTCTGTCAAAGGGCTAAGCTCGAATTTGTTCACTTTTATCAGGGGTTCGGGATATTTCTGGCGAATGGAGTCTTGCAGTAGCGCATGTAATTCCTTTGAATCTTTGGAGGTCTTGCATTTTACCAGTATTTGTGCATAATTGGATTGAGGACCGAAAGATACATTGGATAAATAATAGCGGGGTGGCGTGCGACCTATGTAGGTAGAAACCATTTCTGTTTCTTCGTGTCCGCGTATATAGTCTGCCAGACTGCTTGCCATGCGGTCTGTTTCGTTAATGTTTGTTCCTTCGGGCAGCCACATATCTACGGTAAAGTATTGTTTTTCCAGTGCGGGTACGAATACTTTAGGAATAAATTTGAAACTCCAGGCAGAGAGTATCAGCATAATGGCCAGTGAGCCGATGGTGACCGACCGGTGGCGGAGCACCCAATGTAAAGCATTGCGGAAACGGTTGTAATATTTTCCGTCAAACAGTGCCGCTTTCAGTTCCTCGGGACGTGGGCGGCGGACAAATTCCTGTATAAAGAAAGGTGTCTGTGTCAGTGCGAACACCCAGCTGAACATCAGGGATACTCCGATAACCACGACTAATGAGGATAACAGTTCACCTGTGATATGTGGTGAATAATAGATAGGAAGGAAAGTAAGAATAGCGATTACGGTTGCTGCCAACAAGGGCAGGGCGGTAGTCGAGCAAGCCTGCATGATGGCTACACGTTTCCGCATTCCACGCTCCATATTGATTAAAGCGGAGTCTGACACAACAATGGCATTGTCTACCAACATCCCCATGGCGATAATGATGGCGGCCAGTGACATTCGCTGGAGTGCGATGCCGCAAGCCATCATGACAATGAGAGTGGCGAAGATGGAAAAAATCAGTCCGCTACCTATCAGCGTGCCATTCTTGAACCCGATGAAAAATAATAGAATGGCTATAACAGTTAAAACGGAAATGATGAGATTCAAGACAAAGCCTTGATTGGCAACGGCTGATTCATATCCTTGATCGTAGATAGAGGTCAGTTCATATCCTTCAGGCATGGATTGGGATAATTCGTCAATGCGTTTTTTCACAGCTTCTGCCATATCCACTACATTTCCGGTGGGGACGGTGGAGATGGCAATACCTATGGCCGGATTACCGTCAATGCGCATCAGATTGCTGGCAGGTGTCTGATAACTTTCTTCTATTTGTGCAATGTCGGCAAGGCGGAAATGTTCACCGGAGCGTGATACGATAGTCAGGTTTCTTATATCATCTAATGAATAAAAATTTCCAGTGGATTCAATGCGCAGCCGATTTTGTCCGGCATCAATACCTCCGGCATCCACCACTTTATTTTGTGCTTCGAAAGCGCGGGCTATATCCGAGGTCGTAATTCCGCTTTGTGCCATGACGGATGGGCTGACAGACACGTCAATGGTAGGTGTCTGTATTCCGTAGATTTCTATTTTAGCAACATCTTTTATTTTCAATAGTTCGTTTTTGATAATCTTGGCTTCGTCTTCCAGTTCCCGATAGGTATGGCTCTTTCCAGTCAGTCCATAGAAAACTCCCAATACGTCTCCAAAATCATCGTTAACAACAGATGGACCTGCTCCGGCGGGAAGTTTGCTTTGTACATCATTTACTTTACGGCGTAATTTGTCCCAAAGTTGTTGCATTTCGTCTGCCCGGATTTCCTTTTTTACATAAACGGTTATTTTTGAAAGTCCTGTTCGGTTTTCTGTTTTCAGATAATAAAGTTCACCAAGAGATTGGATGGATTCTTCCAGAACATCTGTTACTTGAGATTGTACCTCGGAGGGGGATGCTCCGGGATACGGAGTCAGTACGAGTGCTTGTTTGATGGTAAAGGGGGCGTCTTCCAGTTTTCCCATTTTGATATAGGAGAACAGCCCACCGGCCAATATCAATACCAACAGCAAGATAGTGACTGCTTTCTTTTGTAGAAAATATTTTACGAGTTTCATGATTGTTTATTTCTGTGATATTATTCGTTTTCTACACTTATTTTCATTCCATCCGATAGGAAGCGGAGCCCACTGTTTGCTACAGTTTCATCAGGATACAAGTCTTCGGTGATAGATACATAACCGTTTGGCAATAGATCCCCTTTCTTTACTTTTCTCTTAGTTACTTGTTGGGTTTTGGAATTTACTATCCATAAATAATCTCCTTCTGTAGGGCGATGGCAAAGGGCTGTTTGAGGGATGGCTGCTCCTTGGGAAAGAGTTGAAACGGAATGGGTATTTAGGCTTGCTTTACCAGACATACCTGCCAGTAATTTCCCTTCTTTATTGGGAAGTAGAGCGGTCAGCAGGTAAGAGAGGTTATTGCGGGTAGTCCCTTTGGAAATTTCCATTATCTTAGCATTATATACTTTATCGGGTTGGGCGTCAAATCGTACTTGTATTGTATCTAGTGCTTGCGCTGCACGGGCAATGTCTTGAGTGACATAAATCTCCAGTTTAAGTTGGTCTATATCAATAAAAGAAATGATGGGCTGGGTTGCTTTCACATCTTGAAATTTCTCTATATATACTTCACCCACATAACCATTGAATGGAGCGATAAGGCGTGTGTCTTCCAGTTCATAGGAAGCTGTATTGAAAGTTGTTTTTGCAGTGATATAGTCTGCTTTTGCTTTTTCATAAGTACTTGCAGAAACATTTCCTTTGTCGTATAACTTTTGTATACGTTCGAATTCCGCTTTTGCCTGATGGTAGATTGCTTCGGCACGTTCTTTACGGATGCGGAAATCGCGCGGATCTATTTCGGCTATGATGCTGCCTTGTTGGTATCGGTTACCTGCGTATACATCGAAACGGTCGATGGGACCGCCTACTCGGAAAGATAACTCGGAAGTGCGAAAAGGTCGGGCAATAAAAGAGAATTCTTTGTCACCCTGATGTGAAACTGGAACAGCTTGTGTTGTTTTTACAATAAGGTCTTGTTTTTTATCATTGCCTTCGGCAGCACAGGAAGAAAGTAGTGCGGCAAGGCTTAATAATAGCATGGAATGTACGTTTATCTTCATATTTTGTCTTTTAAGTTTGAGACAAAAATAAAGATTGAAGGGAGAACAGATGGGGAAGAAAATGCTGAAGCCGGAAAAAGAAGACCGGAAAAAGGGAAAATGCATCCTGAATAATTTTATCAATGAAGTAAAAAAAGATTTATTCAGGCAACTTTTTATACAGAATAGCTGTTTTTATCAGTAAGATGATTAACTATAAACTCTAAAGAATAAAGCGTATGTATTTTATTTGGTACATTATTATCGGAATTATTGCTGGTTTTGTTGCCGGTAAGTTGATGAGAGGGGGAGGTTTCGGTCTCTTTATTAATTTATTGGTTGGTATTGTTGGTGGTGTCCTGGGCGGCTGGGTATTCAGTTTGTTTGGTATTGCAGCAACTGGTATTATTGGCAGTCTTGTTACCTCTATTGTGGGAGCTATATTATTGTTGTGGATTGTTTCTTTGCTCAAGAGGTCTGATATTTCTTGAATTATAAGAGTAAAAAAGAACCGTCCTGACGACACGCTTGCCGGGGGCGGTTCCTAACCAAACAAATCAAAAAATATAAGTATATTAACTAATTGCTTCCACCTCCTAAGGCACGGTAAAGCATGATATGCAGTTTACAAGATTCCACATTCAGAGCGATACGTTCCAATTCACAATCCAGGAAACGTTCATCGGCCGACAGTACATCCAGATAGCCTGCGAATCCTACTTTAAACATTTCATTTGCATTATAAATAGATCGATGATGGATACGGCTTTCTTCTTCTTTCAACTTTTTGCGCTGGTGCATTTGCGATGATGCAGTAATGAGGTTTAATACTTCTTCATAGGCTTTTAATACCGTATCGTGATATCCTAACAAAGCGATGCGTTGCTGGCTTTTCGCATCATTCCATAATGCACGTATAGTATTTTGTTTGAATATAGGTGCTGTGATACCTGCACCGAGATTGTAAACCAGGGATGCAGGAGCAGTAAACCATTTATCCAGATCAAATGCGTTAAAACCTCCGTTTCCTCCAATCACGATGGATGGGAAGAAAGCTTTTCGCGCTGCAGATACGTCGGATTTACTAGCTAATAACTCCAGTTCGGCAGCCTTTATATCCGGGCGATATTGCAAAAGTTGTGACGGGATTCCTGCATCTGTGGGAAACTCATAACTACATGCAGTTTCAAATGACACTCGTTTCACCTTGAAAGGCAGTCGTCCTAATAAGGTGGCGATGGCACGTTCCTTTTCACTTATTTGCTGTTCGTTTGCAAGCAGCATTTCTTCCAATTTAAGGCGTCGTGACCGGAATTGGTCTACAGAAAGTCGGGTTACTTCACCTTCTTTCATCAGTTCATCGGTTAAATTATAAGCATCTCTGGCTGTTAGGATGGCTTCGCGTAGCACATATCGCTGTTTATCCAGTCCTATTAATTCAAAATAGTGTGTACCTACTTCTGATATCAATAAGGTGCGTGCCAGACGCATAGCTTCTACAGACTGCATCCAGCGGGATACGGTCGATCGTTTTTTATCGGTTAGCTTACCCCATATGTCAGCTTCCCATTGAAAATTGAGTCCTAGGTTGAAATTCCGGTAGGGATCTGGAATATGTTTGTCTTTTTCTAAATCGGGAGTGTTGGTGGTGCTGTTACCAACTCCGTCCATAGTGTACTCGCCAAAACGTTGTACTCCACCATCAATGCCTAATGAAAGATCGGGCAGCAGCGCTCCTTTTCCTACTCGAACTTGTGAACGGGCAATGGATATCCGTTCTATAGTTTGAAGGAATGAATGATTGTTATTTAACGCTTCGGCTATATAACTTTGCAATAACGTATCTGGAAAAAATGTTTTCCATGACATGGAAGAGATAGTAGTGCTGTCCGTTTCCCTATCCATATAGAACTCGGGTAACTCTATCTTTTCTGTCGGAGTAAGGGAAGGGGCTTTGCAACTTACCATAATCAGACAGAAAGCTCCTATTATTAAACCTGTTTTGTTTATATTGTTATTTTTCATCTTCTTCATCATAGCTGACTTTATTACGGTTAAGATGTGCAGACCAACTCTCGAAAACAAGGTAAAGTCCAGGTACAAGGAAGATTCCTACGAATGTACCGATAAACATACCTCCGGCGGCAGCTGTTCCGATGGAACGGTTGCCCAAAGCACCGGCTCCGCTTGCCATTACCAACGGGATTAGTCCGCATATAAATGCAAAGGATGTCATCAGGATGGGGCGCAGACGGCTTACGGAACCTCTAACGGCAGCATCAAAGATGCTCATTCCCTGTTTGCGGTACTGGTTGGCCATTTCCACAATAAGAATGGCATTTTTGCCTAGCAGACCAATCAACATTACCAAGGCTACCTGGGCATAAATATTATTTTCCAAGCCTGCCAGTTGCAGGAAAAAATAAGAACCGAAGATACCTGCCGGCAATGAAAGTATGACGGGAAAAGGCAGTAACAGACTCTCGTATTGTGCTGCCAGCAACAAATAAACAAACAGCAGGCAGATACCGAAAATAAGAACGGTTTGTCCACCCGAATCTTTCTCTTCACGAGTAACTCCTGACCATTCTATATCATAACCGCGAGGTAATGTCTCTTTGGCAATTTGTTCCACTGCTTCGATAACCTCTCCTGAACTGACTCCTTCGGCAGGTTCACCTGTAATCAAGGCCGAGGTGAACATATTGTAGCGTGTAATCTGGTTAGGACCGAATATACGGTCCATCGTCATAAAGTTAGAGTAGGGTACCATATTCCCGTCCTTGTTCTTGGCATAGAACTTATACAGATCTTCAGGATTCATACGATACTCTGGAGAAGCCTGTAACATCACCTTATACATTTGTCCGAAACGAATAAAGTTGGATGAGTAGAAACTGCCGATATAGGATTGGAGTGTTTCCATGGATTCATTTAGATTTACTCCTAATTTAGCTGCTTTAGCAATATCCACTTTCAGCAGATATTGTGGAAAATTAGGATTGAATCCTGAGGTTGCTCCCACAATGCGCGGATCTTCATTCAGTTTTTCTACTAATGTATTGGCAACATCGGCAAATTCTGCAAAGCTGCCTGCTGTTTTATCTTGTAAACGAAGTTCGAAGCCGCTGGCATTACCGAATCCCGGAACTGTAGGAGGCAGGAAGAACTGAATATCCGCATCTTTGATATGCGAGGTGCGGTCTTTGTATATCTCTATAAGTTCGGCTGCTGTTTGATCGCGTTCACTCCACGGGGTGAGATTAATCATACCCATACCGAAATTGGCACCTTCCGTTTCAGTCATCAAACTATAACCTGCTAATGTGGAGATGCTTTCAATTTCTTTGAAAGGAAGCAATGCAGCTTGTACAGCGTTCAAGGCTTTTTCGCTGCGTTCCAATGTTGCTCCCGGAGGCGCATCTACATTGACATAAATCATACCTTGGTCTTCATTGGGAATAAAGTCTGAAGGAAGTACCTGGCTCATGCCGAAAGTGGCAAGGAAGAAAATAATCAGTGTGGCATAAGTGATTATTTTCCGGCTCAAATACTTGTGTAATCCGATATTGTATTTCTTTTCAAAGCGGTCGTACCGGCGGTTGAAAAAAATAAAGAAACGACGTAGCCATCCTGCTTTTTTCTTCTTTTTTCCATCAGCGGGTTTCAGTAACAAAGCACATAGGGCAGGCGAGAGGGTCAATGCGTTTATTCCTGAGATAACAATGGCTACCGCCAGTGTCAATGAGAATTGCCGATAGAAAATACCTACAGTTCCCTGCATGAAGCCCACCGGAACAAAGACTGCCGACATGACTAGCGTGATGGCAATAATGGCTCCACCGATTTCATTAATAGCTGCTACAGATGCTTTATAAGGAGAGAGTTTCTCATGATGCATCTTTACATGGACAGCCTCTACGACGACTATTGCGTTGTCTACTACAATACCTATTGCGAGCACAAGGGCGAATAAGGTCAACATATTTATGGAGAAGCCCAGCATTTCCATAAAAAAGAATGTACCGACCAATGAAACTGGTACGGCGATAGCCGGAATTAAGGTGGAACGGAAATCTTGTAAAAATATATACACCACAATAAATACCAGTATGAATGCTTCGAGCAGTGTCTTCAGCACTGACTGTATGGAGGCGTCAAGAAAGCGTGATACGTCATAGGAGATATTGTAATCCATGCCAGGCGCAAAACTGCTTTCTTTGATTTCTGCCATTTTGGTTTTAATATTTTGGATGACTTCCCTTGCATTGGAGCCAGGGCGTTGTTTGATCATAATAGATGCCGATGGCCTTCCGTCGGTCATAGAGGTCATGTTATAATCTTCAGAATCGAATTCAATAGTGGCAACGTCTTTCAGACGTAGCAGTGAACCATCGGGAAGAGCTTTCAATACAATCTCTCCATATTCTTCTGCTGTGCTGAACTTTCCGGTATATTGTAATACATATTGCAGTTGTTGGGGTAATTTGTCTGAACTGATACCTGTCTTGCCGGGTGCTGCTTCTATGTTTTGATTACGGATGGCTTCAGTTACATCTTGAGGTACCATGTTGTAGGCGGCCAGCCGATTAGGATTCAACCATACACGCATGGCATAATCACGGCTACCCATGATTTCTACCAAGCCTACACCGTCAATACGTTTTAATTCGCGCAAAATATTGATATCGGCAAAGTTATAAACAAACTTTTCGGTATGTGCACTGTCCGTACTCATGATGTTCAAGTACATCAACATACTGTTTACTTCTTTTTCTGTAATAACTCCGGCACGGATTACTTCTTCAGGCAATTCGTCTAGTACGGTAGTCACACGGTTCTGTACATTTACGGCAGCTACGTCCGGATCGGTTCCCACTTTAAAATAGATAGTAGTAAGGGACATACCGTCGTTGGTACAAACAGTGGTCATGTAGGTCATGCCGGGTACTCCGTTGATGGCACGCTCTAACGGGGTGGCGACTGTTTTAGACATCACATCGGCACTAGCCCCGGTGTATCGGGCGGTTACCGTTACAGATGGGGGTACGATATCGGGAAACTGAGTGATGGGCAGTGTCAAAATAGACAGTACGCCCAAGCAGACGATAATGACGGAGATTACTCCTGAAAGTATCGGTCTTTTTATAAATAGCTTAAACATAAACTGTCCGTTTTATTTTACGATAGGTTGTTTTAATTCAACTTCTTTTCTGATTGCTTCCATATCAATGGTATCAGTCTTGATGGTAATGCCATCCTTCATCATTTGCACTCCCTCGTATACGATGGCAGTGTTAGGAGAGAAGTCTTGTGTCACATAGTAATTATTATAGCGTTCCAGCGGTTGGAAGCTGCGTACTTTTACTACACTGGCACTATCAACGGTATATACATAGGTGAAATCTTGAATTTCGAATGTTGATTTCTGGGGAACTAGGCAGATGTTGTCCATTTGGGTCATCATACGTACTTTTCCAGTCACTCCATGTTTCAGCAGTCCGTCCGGGTTCGGAAAACGGACACGGAAGGCAATGGAGCCGGTTCCTCGTTCAAAGTCACCTTCTACTGTTTCTAATGTGCCTTTGTGGGAGTAGATGGAACCGTCTGACAAAATCAGTTCCACATTATTTTCTTCGTGCTGTTTTTGTCCGCTAAGTTGTTGGCGCTTGTATTCCAGATACTCGCTTTCGTTCACTTTATAGTAAGCAAAGATCTCGGAAATATCACTTACGGTAGTCAGTAAGCTTTGCGGATTTACCAGACTTCCCGTCTTATAAGGAATACGGTCTATGTAGCCGTCAAAAGGGGCAGTGATAGTGGTGTAAGAATAATCCATCTGTGAACGTTGCATTTGTGCTTTTGCCTGTTCCACTTTCATTTGGGCTACTTCTTTTTCTTTATTGGCTTGGTCGAGTCGGATTTTTGATAAGATTTGTTTGTCAACCAGCCGGCCTATTCTTTCGGCTTCATAATTTGCCATTTCATATTGTGCCTGTGCTTGTTTGTAATTGGCTTGCGCCTCTTTTACCGTTTCGCTATATTGGTCGGAACTGAGTTGGAATAGAGGCTGTCCTTTTTTGACTTTCTGTCCTTCGTCTACATATATTTTTTGAACAAATCCTTCCACTTTGGGCTTAATTTCTACAAACTGTATAGCTTGCACATCAGCTACATATGAGCGTGGAAACTCAATGGTTGTGGGGTGAAGAATGGTGATGGGAATGAATTCTTTGTGATGTTCCTGCTTGTTGTCCGATTGACCACAAGAGCATAGCAATCCTGTGCATGTACACAGGACCGCAATTTTCTGAAAATTACTCTTCATGAAATTACGAATACAATTTAAAAAGATTAATAATTGAGTTTGAGTAAATAAAAGATCCGGCTTGCATTCAAATCTTTCAGAATACAAGGCCAATATGTATGAATATGCTTTAATGTGACATATTAAATGCGGTACACACAAAAGATAATGTGATGATGTACCACTTTCCCCGGATTTTCACTGACAGGTGTGTAACTTTGTACCGGAACTTGGGGAATAGCAAAAGATTGACCAGCATATCGATAGTGCAGGGTAAAAAACGACTGTTTGGCAGTTGTGCACGTCCCGACTGGAAATAATAAGTTTCTTCTCCTCTGCTTTCTTCATTGTTGTCAGAAGGCAGGGTGGGCTGTTCCATCGTTTCTACCATAGCCAGATTGGCATCAATCAGTGGAGCGCATACATCAAATTGTACGAGTAATAACATAATTACGCATACTATTCTTACCACATATTTTTTGATACCGTTGAACATGAAAGATACTTTGTTTGTCAATTCGTTTGCAAATTTAATATAATTGAACACTGTTTTCAAACTAATCATCCAAAATTAGTGAGTTTTAATATATCCTTTCTCTTTTTTGGAACTACTATCCTTTATACTGACTGAAATCTGTTATTTTTGTACTCAGTATTTTAAATAATCAGATAATATTACTTATGTTACAACCCGAATTGAAATTTCGTCGAGATAAAATACGCTATTTAATGGCTCAACAAGGCATTGATGCTGCCCTGATAGCTTGTAATGTAAATTTGCTTTATACGTATGGTGAGATAGTGAACGGCTATCTTTATTTACCGCTTCATTCACCGGCACTTCTCTTTGTAAAACGTCCTAATAATATTGTGGGAGAATTTGTATTCCCTATTCGTAAACCTGAGCAGATAGTGGACTTGTTAAAAGAAAATGGTATACCTGTAGCTTCAAAGATAATGTTGGAAGGCGGGGAACTGCCTTATGCGGACTATATGCGTCTTGCATCTCTTTTTCCTGAATCGGAGGTAGTGGATGGAACTGCTATTATTCGTGAAGCGCGTAGCGTAAAGACTCCGCTGGAGATTGAACTTTTTCGTCGGTCGGCTGCTTTACATGCTCGAGCATATAGTAAGATTCCCGATGTATACCATCCGGGGATGACTGATCGTGAACTATCTGTTGAGGTGGAACGCCTGATGCGACTGGAAGGTTGTCTGGGAATATTCAGAGTATTTGGTCAGAGTATGGAGATATTTATGGGAAGTGTGTTGGCCGGAGATAATGCAGCTACTCCTTCGCCTTATGATTTTGCCTTAGGTGGTAAGGGATTGGACCCGTCTTTGCCCGGAGGAATGAATGGAACTTTGTTGAAAGAGGGGTATAGTGTAATGGTGGATATAGGGGGAAACTTTTACGGATATATGTGCGATATGAGTCGTGTGTTCTCCATTGGAAAATTAAATGATGAGGCTTATGCAGCTCATCAAGTCTGTCTTGAAGTGCAGGATAAGGTTGCCTCTATGACGGCGCCTGGTGTGGTGTGCGAGGATCTTTATAATGCGGCCATTGAGATCGTGACGAAAGCCGGATTTGCCGATCGTTTTATGGGGGTGTCCCAACAGGCACGTTTTATAGGACACGGCATCGGGTTGGAAATCAATGAGGCACCAGTGTTGGCTCCGCGTATCCGGAGGGAGTTGGAAGAGGGAATGGTGTTTGCCCTTGAACCTAAAATCGTATTGCCGGGAGTAGGACCGGTCGGCATTGAAAATTCTTGGGTAGTTACAGAAAACGGAGCCGGCAAACTGACCATTTGTAATGAGGAGATTATAGAGCTTTGATTCCTTGGATGTAAATATTGAAGCGGAAATATCAAAAAAACGAAAAATTTTATGGTTCTTGTTCTAGTGTCATTGGGGGCAAAGTGAAGAACTTGAATATAAAAAAGATCCCGAAACTTTTAGTTTCGGGATCTTACATGGTTTGAAGTATATTTTTTATTCCCACTCAATGGTCGCATTGGGTTTGGGCGACAGGTCATAGCATACGCGGTTCACATTCTTTACTTCTTTTAGAATACGGTCGGTAATTTTCATCAGAATGGACCAGTCTATCGGTTCGATAGTAGCTGTCATAGCATCTACGGTGTTGACAGCTCGGATAATAACAGGCCAGTCAAATGAACGGGCATTGTCACGCACGCCTACTGATTTGAAATCGGGTACTACGGTGAAATATTGCCATACTTTCTTGTCCAAGCCTGCCAGTTGGAATTCTTCACGCAAGATGGCGTCCGATTCGCGAACAGCTTCCAAGCGGTCACGAGTGATAGCCCCCAAACAGCGCACTCCCAAACCAGGACCAGGGAACGGCTGACGGTAGACCATGTCGTATGGTAAACCAAGTTCCACTCCGCAGGCACGGACTTCGTCTTTGAACAACTGGCGTAAAGGTTCTACTAATTCAAACTGTAAATCCTCGGGTAAGCCACCTACATTGTGATGGGATTTAACCATTTTGGCTGTTTTAGTACCACTTTCTACGATATCAGGATAAATTGTACCTTGTCCCAAAAAGTCGATTCCATTTAGCTTACGGGCTTCCTCTTCGAACACACGAATAAATTCACCACCGATAATCTTGCGTTTCTGCTCCGGATCAGTTACATTTTCCAGTTTACTCAGGAAACGGTCTGTAGCATCCACGTAAATCAAATTAGCGTTCAACTGATTTTTGAAAACTTCAATTACTGCTTCCGATTCACCTTTGCGCATTAATCCATGGTTCACATGTACGCAGACCAGATTATTGCCGATGGCTTTCAGCAACAGAGCTGCTACTACAGAACTGTCTACACCTCCGGAAAGTGCCAATAATACTTTCTTGTCGCCTACCTGGCGGCGGATCAATTCAATCTGGTCATTGACATAGTTTGTCATATTCCAGTTAGCCTCTGCCTTGCAGGTATCAAAAACAAACGATTGTACAGCATTCTTTATTGCTTCCACATCATCCGTCAGTTGGGGAAGCTTCACTTCGCAACATGCTTTGTCATGACCGGCAGCCATTACGGGGATCCCTGCTTTGTAAATCTCGGGAAGCACGTCAATATCCACTCCGTCAATTACATGGTTGGGACCGCCATTGATAATGACACCCTTTACATTGGGCAATGCTGTCAGCTCGGCGGCTGTGATATCGTGCGGGTAAATTTCACTATATACACCCAAAGCACGAATGGCTCTGGCAAGCACGGTGTTTTCGGTGCTTCCCAAATCCAAGATAACAATCATATCTTGTTTCATTCCGTTATGTTGTTTTTAAGTTATTAGTTGGTTGTCTATTATTCCCACTCAATTGTGGCAGGCGGTTTGGACGAGATATCATAGCATACGCGGTTTACACCTTTTACTTTATTGATTATGTCGTTTGAAACCTTAGCCATAAATTCATAGGGAAGATGAGCCCAGTCGGCGGTCATGGCATCCGTACTAGTTACGGCACGTAGGGCAACGGCACGTTCGTATGTACGTTCGTCCCCCATTACTCCCACACTTTGTACGGGTAGCAAGATTACGCCTGCCTGCCATACTTGGTGGTAAAGGGATGTTTCGTTTCCGTCCGAGTCTTTCACTTTCCAGTCTCTCAATCCTTGGATATAGATATCATCGGCGTCTTGCAGAATACGTACTTTCTCAGGAGTGATATCACCCAAAATACGTACCGCAAGTCCTGGTCCGGGGAATGGATGGCGTGTAATCAGATGTTCCGGCATACCCAGTTCACGACCTACGTGGCGTACTTCATCCTTGAATAGCAGACGCAGAGGCTCGCATAGTTTCAAATTCATTTTTTCGGGCAGTCCACCTACGTTGTGATGACTTTTGATTACAGTCCCGGTGATACTTAATGACTCGATACAGTCAGGATAAATGGTACCTTGTGCCAGCCATTTCACATCTTTAATTTTATGAGCTTCTTCATCGAATACGTCAATAAAACCTTTGCCGATAATCTTACGCTTCTTCTCAGGTTCTTCCACACCTGCCAGTTCACTGAAGAATTTTTGGCTGGCATCCACTCCGATTACATTCAGTCCGAGACATTCATAATCATGGAGTACATTTTTGAATTCGTTCTTACGCAGCATGCCGTGATCTACAAAAATGCAGGTAAGATTCTTGCCTATCGCTTTATTTAATAATACGGCTGCCACAGATGAGTCTACTCCGCCACTCAGCCCCAGTACTACTTTGTCATTTCCCAGTTGCGCTTTCAGTTCGGCTACAGTCGTTTCAATGAAAGAGGCAGCGCTCCAGTCCTGTTTCCCCCCGCAAATGTCGACTACAAAATTTTTCAGAAGCTGGGTTCCGTCTTCACTGTGGAACACTTCCGGGTGGAACTGTACTCCCCATACTTTCTCTTCCTTTATT
>ERZ1027236.399-NODE-399-length-15694-cov-4.727924_pt1 | contig 15694 bp, 9 predicted proteins | sample MGYA00519265_ERZ1027236 | MGnify/ENA primary metagenome ERZ1027236 (study PRJEB26926, sample SAMN06164642) | human gut metagenome | biome: ENVO:00009003; feature: ENVO:2100002; material: ENVO:00002003 | host: Homo sapiens | place: USA | collected 2012 ... | reverse complement strand
ATGTACCATAATGGGGTTATGTACCGACACAGTCGGACAAATCGTCAAAAAAATTTATCTTACAGGGGGATATTATCACAAAATCTCCAAAGTGTCAAGAGGTTTTTTTGACAGGGGCATTGCCCTCAAATTTATTAAGGAGTGATACGCCTATGGTTAATGTCAAACCCGTTAAGCTCGGCAATCGTGAACGAATGAGCTTTGGCAAAATCAATGAAGTTATTGATATGCCTAACCTTATTGATGTCCAGAAGCAGTCTTATCAGTGGTTCCTTGACGAAGGTCTTAAAGAAGTATTTAAGGATGTGTCGGGAATTACCGATTATCAAAATAATCTTGTGCTTGATTTTATTGATTACTCTATTGATGTTGATCACCCAAATTACAGCATTGTAGAATGTAAGTCAAGAGATGCTACATTCTCTGCCGCTTTGCGTGTTACAGCAAGACTTTTAAACAGAGCTACAGGTGAGATTAAAGAGAGCAATGTGTTTATGGGCGATTTCCCGCTTATGACACCGAGCGGCACATTCATCATCAACGGTGCAGAGCGTGTTATTGTATCTCAGCTTGTAAGAAGCCCGGGCGTTTATTATAAGATGGACCACGATAAAACAGGTAAAGAGCTTTACAGCGCTACCGTTATTCCTAACCGGGGTGCATGGCTTGAGTACGAAACAGACATCAGCGATGTTTTCTATGTTCGTATCGATAAAAACCGTAAGCTTCCCGTTACAGCGTTCATCAGATCTTTAGGTCTTGGCACAGACGCTGAAATTCTCGACTTTTTCGGCGACGACGAGAGAATGAAAGCTACTATTGAAAAAGACCAGACAAGCAGTGTTGAAGAAGGTCTTATCGAAGTTTACAGAAAGCTCCGTCCGTCAGAGCCTCCTACAGTAGACAGCTCTCAACAGCATATCCATAATCTTTTCTTTGACCCCGGCAGATATGATATGTCAAGAGTAGGCAGATACAAGTACAACAAAAAACTCGGCATTGCCGACAGACTTGAAGGCCAGGTTATTGCAGAGCCTATCTCTAACCCACGCACAGGCGAGGTTATGGCTTTCAGAGATGAGAAAATTACTAAAGAAAAGGCTTTAGAAATCGAAAATGCCGGCGTTCAGATTGCTTATGTAAAAGCACAGGACGAAAAAATCGTTAAAGTTATTTCTAACGGTATGGTTGACATCAAGGCTTATGTTGACTTTGATGCAGAGGCTGAATGCGGAATCCGTGAGAATGTTCGTTTTGATGTTCTTTGCGAAATTCTTGACGCAGCACAGAACGAGGAAGAGCTTAAGGAAATGCTCACAGACAGAGCAGACGAGCTTACTCCTAACCATATCACAAAAGATGATATTTTTGCTACAATCAACTACCTTAACTGCGTGGCTCACGGTGTCGGCAGAACAGACGATATCGACCACCTCGGCAACAGAAGAATCCGTTGCGTAGGCGAGCTTTTACAGAACCAGGTAAGAATCGGTTTCTCAAGACTTGACAGAGTTGTAAGAGAAAGAATGGCTACACAGTCACAGGATATGGACTCGCTTTCTCCTAACTCACTTATCAATATTCGTCCGGTAACTGCCGCAATCAGAGAGTTCTTCGGTTCTTCTCCGCTGTCTCAGTTCATGGACCAGACAAACCCACTCGCAGAGCTTACTCACAAGCGTCGTTTGTCAGCGCTCGGCCCGGGCGGTCTTTCAAGAGATCGTGCAGGCTTTGAAGTTCGAGATGTACACTACACCCACTACGGCAGAATGTGTCCTATCGAAACTCCTGAAGGACCTAACATCGGTCTTATTTCATACCTTACATCATTTGCAAGAATCAACAAGTACGGCTTTATCGAATCACCGTACCGTAAGATTAATAAAGAAACAGGCATTGTTACAAACGAAGTTGTTTATATGACAGCCGATGTTGAAGACAACTACACCGTAGCACAGGCAAATGAGCCGCTTGACGAGAACGGCAGATTTGTTCATACCAGAGTTGTCGGCAGAAGAAGAGATGAATTCGTAGATCTTCCTGCAGACGAGTTTGACTTTATGGACGTATCGCCTAAGCAGGTACTTTCGGTTGCTACAGCTATGATTCCGTTCCTCGAAAACGATGACGCAAACCGTGCTCTTATGGGTGCGAACATGCAGCGTCAGGCAGTGCCGCTCCTCAGAACAGAAGCACCTATCGTAGGTACAGGTATGGAGTACAAGGCAGGTACAGACTCAGGCGTATGTATTCTTGCGGAAGAGGACGGCGTTGTATTAAGCGTTGACGCCCGCAACATTCGTGTACAGTACGATTCGGGCAGAATTCAGGACTTTGAGGTTATCAAGTTCCTTCGTTCTAACCAGGGTACATGTATCAACCAGCGTCCTATTGTTGAAAGAGGACAGAGAGTTAAGAAAGGCGAAGTTCTCGCTGACGGTCCTGCTACAGACCACGGTGAAGTTGCTATCGGTAAGAACGCACTTATCGGCTTTATGACCTGGGAAGGTTATAACTACGAGGATGCGGTTCTCCTTAACGAAAAAATCGTAAGAGATGATGTTTATACATCTATTCATATTGAGGAATACGATACAGAGGCAAGAGATACAAAGCTTGGCCCCGAAGAAATCACAAGAGATATTCCTAATGTCGGCGAAGATATGCTCAAGTACCTTAATGAAGACGGTATTATTCAGGTAGGTGCAGAGGTTCACGCAGGCGATATTCTTGTAGGTAAGGTTACACCAAAGGGTGAAACCGAGCTTACTGCCGAAGAAAGACTTTTGAGAGCTATCTTTGGCGAAAAGGCAAGAGAAGTAAGAGATACTTCACTCAGAGTACCTCACGGTGAGAGCGGTACAGTTGTAGATGTTAAGGTATTTACAAGAGCCGACAGCCGTAACGAACTCCAGCCGGGTGTAAATAAGGTTGTCAGAGTTTATCTTGCATTAAAGCGTAAAATCAGCGTTGGCGACAAGATGGCGGGTCGTCACGGTAATAAGGGTGTCGTTTCAAGAATTCTTCCTGTAGAGGATATGCCATTCCTTCCTGACGGCACACCGCTTGACATCGTACTTAACCCGTTGGGCGTACCTTCTCGTATGAACATCGGTCAGGTGCTCGAGGTTCACCTCGGCTATGCGGCTAAGGCACTTGGCTGGAAGATTATGACACCTGTATTTGACGGTGCTCACGAAGGCGATATTTTCCAGGCACTTAAAGATGCAGGTTACAGCGAGGACGGTAAGACATGGCTTATCGACGGCAGAACAGGCGAGCGTTTTGACAACCCTGTAACCGTCGGTTATATGTATTACCTTAAGCTCCATCACCTTGTTGACGAGAAGATTCACGCAAGAAGTACAGGTCCTTACTCACTCGTTACACAGCAGCCTCTCGGCGGTAAGGCACAGTTCGGCGGACAGCGTTTCGGTGAGATGGAAGTTTGGGCACTTGAGGCTTACGGTGCGGCTTATACACTTCAGGAAATCCTTACTGTAAAGTCGGACGATATAGTAGGACGTGTTAAAACTTACGAGGCAATCGTCAAGGGTGATCCTGTTCCTAAGGCAGGCGTTCCCGAGAGTTTCAAGGTTCTGTTCAAGGAGCTTCAGTCACTCGGTCTTGACATCAAGGTACTTGATGCGGACAAGAATGAGATTGATCTCAGACAGACTTATGAAGAAGACGATGAATACGGTCAGGCGGCAGGCGAGGATACATTTGAGTATGTAGCCGAGGACGGCTCTCTTGATGACGGCTTCACAACTAAGGATATAGACGAAGACAGCGAATTCTATGCCGATAAGGACGATGAAGATGATTTTGACATCGACTTCAACGAAAATGACGCTGACGACTCGTTTGATGAATAATCAGACGATGATTTAAGCATAGGCATTGACAGAAAAGCGTGTGTTATCACACATAAACTTCTATAGAAAGAATTGAGGTCTGTAAATTGGCATATAAAACATTTGATTCAATGAAGATCGGTCTTGCTTCTCCGGATCAGATCCGTGCATGGAGCTACGGCGTTGTTGAGCGTCCCGAAACAATCAACTACAGAACACAGAAGCCCGAAAGAGGCGGTCTGTACTGCGAAAAGATATTTGGTCCTACAAAGGACTGGGAGTGTTCCTGCGGTAAATACAAGAGAATCCGTTTCAAAGGTAAAATATGTGAGCGTTGCGGCGTTGAAGTAACACGCAACAAGGTAAGACGTGAGCGTATGGGTCACATAGAGCTTGCGGCTCCCGTTTCACATATCTGGTATTTCAAGGGTACACCCAGCCGTATCGGTCAGGTACTTGATATTTCACCCAAAAGACTTGAAGAAGTTCTTTACTTCACAAAGTATATAGTTGTCGATCCCGGCGATACTGTTCTCACAAAGAAGCAGATACTCACAGAAAAAGAGTATGCTGATATGAGAGAGCGTTATGAGGATGATTTCAGAGCCGAGATGGGCGCAGAAGCTATCAAGGAGCTTCTTTGCGAAATCGACCTTGACAAGCTGTCCGAGGAGCTTAAGAAGGAGCTTGAGGATACACAGCAGGGTCAGAAGAGAGTAAAGTTATTAAAAAGACTTGATGTTGTTGAGGCGTTCAGACTCAGCGGTAACCGACCCGAATGGATGATACTCGACTGCATACCCGTAATTCCTCCGGATCTGCGTCCTATGGTTATGCTGGACGGCGGCAGATTCGCCACTTCCGACCTTAACGATCTGTACAGACGTGTTATCAACAGAAACAACCGTCTTACAAAGATGAAGGAGCTTCACGCACCCGACATTATCATCAGAAACGAAAAGAGAATGCTTCAGGAAGCTGTTGACGCACTTATCGACAACGGCAGACACGGCAGAGCGGTTACAGGCCCTTCAAACCGTCCTCTGAAATCTCTTTCGGATATGCTCAAGGGTAAGCAGGGACGTTTCCGTCAGAACCTTCTCGGTAAGCGTGTTGACTATTCAGGACGTTCAGTTATCGTAGTAGGCCCCGATCTTAAGATGGATCAGTGCGGTCTTCCCAAAGAAATGGCTATCGAGCTGTTCAAGCCCTTTGTAATGAAGGAGCTTGACAAGCGTGGTATCGCTAACAATATAAAGAGTGCAAGAAAGATGGTAGAGCAGGCTAAAGATCCTGCTGTATGGGATGCTCTTGAAGAAGTTATCAAGGATCACCCCGTACTGCTCAACCGTGCGCCTACACTGCACAGACTCGGTATTCAGGCATTTATGCCGGTACTGGTCGAGGGTCGTGCAATCAAGCTGCATCCGCTGGTTTGTACAGCGTTCAACGCAGACTTCGACGGTGACCAGATGGCAGTGCATCTTCCTCTGTCTGCGGAAGCGCAGAACGAGGCAAGAACACTTATGCTTGCTGCAAAGAACCTGCTGAAGCCTTCAGACGGTCGTCCTGTTACAGTACCTACTCAGGATATGGTACTCGGTTCTTATTATCTTACTATCGACAAACCCGGCGAAAAGGGCGAGGGTAAAGTATTCCGTGACTTCAATGAGGCTATTATGGCTTACAATGAAGGGGATATTACGATCCACTCGGCTATCAAGGTAAGAGTTACCAAGGACGTAGGCGGAGATCATCCCGAAACAAAGATAATCGACGCTACGGTAGGACGTATTCTTTTCAACGAGCATATTCCTCAGGATCTTGGCTTTGTTGACAGAAACGACCCCGAAAAGAAGTTTGATCTCGAAATCGGCTTCAAGGTAAGAAAGAAAGAGCTTGGAAAAATCATCGACAAGTGCCTTAAGGTTCACGGAACACCTATGACGGCGCAGGTTCTTGATAAAATAAAGGCTATGGGTTACAAATACTCGACTAAGGCGGCAATCACAGTAGCTGTATGCGATGCTACAATACCGCCCGAGAAAAAGGATATTCTTGCAAATGCGGATGCACAGGTTCAGGAAATCAACGAGTATTTCAACAACGGTTTCATTTCGAACGCCGAAAGAAAATCTCAGGTACTTTCAGTATGGAACCAGGCTACAACAGATGTTACAGTTGCACTGACAAAGGGTCTTGACGATTACAACCCCATCTATATGATGGCTGACTCAGGAGCCCGTGGTAGTACAAACCAGATAAGACAGCTTGCAGGTATGCGTGGACTTATCGCAAATACATCGGGTGAAACGATTGAAATCCCGATCAGAGCTAACTACCGTGAAGGTCTTAACATCCTCGAATACTTCATTTCTTCAAGAGGTGCGAGAAAGGGTCTTGCCGATACGGCGTTAAGAACAGCCGACTCAGGTTACCTTACAAGACGTCTTGTTGACGTATCACAGGAAGTTATCGTAAGAACCGATGACTGCGGTACTACAGACGGTATCGACATTTACGAGATCCGTGAAGGCAAGGAGCTTATCGAGTCGCTTGAAGAACGTCTTACAGGCAGATACCTTGCCGAAGATTTCACCGATGACAACGGCGAAGTCCTCGTTTCAAAGGATAAGCTGATAACGGAAGCAGATGCCAAGATGATAGTTGCATCGGGCGTAAAGACCGTTAAAATTCGTTCAGTTCTTACCTGCCATGCAGAACACGGAGTCTGCGCAAAGTGCTACGGTTCTTCACTTGCTAACGGCAAGAAGATTACAATCGGCGAAGCAGTTGGTATCATAGCCGCACAGTCTATCGGTGAGCCCGGTACACAGCTTACCATGAGAACGTTCCATACCGGTGGTATTGCATCGGCTGAAGATATTACACAGGGTCTTCCCAGAGTAGAAGAACTGTTCGAGTCACGTCGTCCCAAGAATGCCGCAATTATGGCTAAGCATTCCGGTAAGACAAGAATCGACGAGATAAAGAAAACCAGACACGTTATCATTACAACAGCTGACGGCGAGGAGCACCCTTATCCTGTACCTTTCGGCTACAAGCTGAAAATACAGGATGGTGATTTCATCGAAGCCGGTGAAACACTTACAGAAGGTAGCGTAAATCCTCACGATGTACTTGAGGTAAAGGGCGAGGAAGCAGTTCAGAACTACATTATCGCCGAGGTACAGAAGGTATATCGCTTACAGGGTGTTGACATCAACGATAAGCATATCGAAGTTATTGTTCGTCAGATGATGAGAAAGGCTCGTGTAACCAACCCCGGCAGCAGTTATCTGCTTCCCGGCTCGGTTATTGACAAGAATGAGCTTGTTAAGGTAAACAATGAGCTCGAACAGCGTAAGGAAGCCGGCGAACAGATTGAACCCGTAGAGTGCGAAGCTGTTCTTCTCGGTATCACAAAGGCTGCACTTGCAACAGACAGCTTTATGTCTGCCGCTTCATTCCAGGAAACCACAAGAGTTCTTACCGACGCTGCAATTCACGGCAAGGTAGATCCGCTGCTCGGTCTGAAGGAAAATGTTATCATAGGTAAGCTTATTCCCGCAGGCACAGGTCTTGAGGCAATGGAGAAGGAAAAAGAAGAAAGAGAAAAGGCTGCCGAAGCTGTTGCTGAATCGGATGAAAACGAATCAGACAGTGAAGAAGTTGGCGAAACTGCACAAAATTAAGTTGTAATTCAGTCCAAAGGCGACGATTGTTACAAAGTTTTTTCGGTAAAACGAAAAGGCTTGACAATCGCCGCCTTTTTGTATATAATATTTAAATGTGTGCAGAATAAATGCGTAAAAGCGTTATTCTGTGGCATAAATTTTTAATAATTTTGCAAGGAGGTGTAACATTTGCCAACCTTTAACCAGCTCGTTCGTAAGGGCAGAGCAGTTGCAGAAAAGAAGTCTAAGGCTCCCGCACTGCAGAAGAGCATGAACACTCTGAAGAAGGAAACAGTAGATATATCTTCTCCCCAGAAGAGAGGCGTATGCACAGCTGTTCGTACTGCTACCCCTAAGAAGCCTAACTCTGCTATGAGAAAGATTGCCAGAGTAAGACTTTCCAACGGTTATGAAGTTACTGCTTATATTCCGGGTATCGGACACAAACTGCAGGAACACAGCGTTGTACTGATCCGTGGCGGCCGTGTTAAGGATCTCCCCGGTGTACGTTACCACATCGTCAGAGGCACACTTGATGCTCAGGGCGTTGACGGAAGAATGCAGGGCAGATCAAAGTACGGAGCTAAGCGTCCGAAGGCTGGTGCGAAAAAAGCGTAACTGATGACTTTTAGCCACTTTTGTGGAGTAATATATTATATTACCTCTGCAATTGGACGGCGGGAGTTAATCGCTTTCGAGTACCGATGATTTTCATTATTTATGAAGGAGGGAAGTAAAGTGCCAAGAAGAGGTAATGTTCCTAAGCGTGATGTATTACCCGATCCTATGTACGGCTCAGAGCTCGTAACAAGACTCGTAAACAATATCATGCTCGACGGCAAGAAGGGTGTTGCTCAGAAGATCGTATACGGTGCATTTGACATCGTAGCCGAGAAGTCAGGTAAGGGCGCACTTGAAGCTTTTGAAGAAGCTATGGAAAATATCATGCCTCAGTTAGAGGTAAAGGCACGCCGTGTCGGCGGTGCCACATATCAGGTTCCTATGGAAGTTCGTCCCGAAAGAAGAAGAACTTTAGGTCTGAGATGGATTACTCTGTACGCAAGACAGAGAAACGAAAAGACAATGAAGGAAAGACTTGCAAACGAGATCCTCGATGCTATGAACGGTCAGGGCGGAGCTTGCAAGAAGCGCGATGATACACACAGAATGGCTGAAGCTAACAGAGCTTTCGCACATTACAAGTGGTAATCAATAAAACGGAGGAAATATGGCTAGAGACGTAACTCTTGAAATGACCCGTAATATTGGTATCATGGCTCACATCGACGCAGGTAAGACAACTACGACCGAGCGTATCCTGTTCTACACCGGTATCAACCACAAGATCGGTGAGACCCACGACGGTTCTGCTACGATGGACTGGATGGAGCAGGAGCAGGAAAGAGGTATCACAATTACTTCTGCTGCTACTACTGCATACTGGAAGAAGCACAGAATCAATATTATCGATACTCCCGGACACGTTGACTTTACTGTTGAAGTTGAGCGTTCGCTGCGAGTTCTTGACGGATCTGTTACAGTTTTATGTGCTAAGGGCGGTGTTGAGCCCCAGTCAGAAACTGTATGGCGTCAGGCAGACAAGTATCATGTTCCGAGAATGGCATACATCAACAAGATGGACATCATGGGTGCAGACTTCTATAATGTTGTAAGCATGATGAAGGACAGACTTAAATGTAATGCTGTTCCGATACAGCTCCCTATCGGTGCCGAAGATACATTCAGAGGTATCGTAGACCTTATCGAAATGAAAGCTGACATCTACTATGATGATCTCGGTAAGGACATGCGTGTGGAAGAAATTCCGGACGACATGAAGGAGAAGGCTCAGGAATATCACGATGCACTCATCGAGGCTGTTGCTGAGCAGGACGAGGAACTTATGAACAAGTACCTCGAAGGTGAAGAAATCACCGTTGAAGAAGTCAAGGCTGTACTCAGAAAGGCAACGATTGACAATGAGATCGTTCCTGTAACCTGCGGTACATCCTATAAGAATAAGGGCGTACAGAAGCTCCTCGATGCGATCGTTGACTATATGCCCTCTCCTCTTGATGTTCCTTCTATCAAGGGCGTTGACCCCGAGACAGGCGAAGAGGTTGAAAGACACGCAGGCGACGATCAGCCGTTCTCTGCACTCGCTTTCAAGATTGCTACAGACCCGTTCGTTGGTAAGCTCTGCTTCTTCAGAGTTTACTCAGGTGTTGTAGCTGCAGGTACAACTGTTCTCAACGCAACTAAGGGCAAGAAGGAACGTATGGGACGTATTCTTCAGATGCACGCTAACCACAGAGCAGACCTCGAAGTTTGCTACTGCGGCGATATTGCAGCTGCTGTAGGTGTTAAGAACACCACAACAGGTGATACGCTGTGTGATGAAAACAATCCCGTAATCCTTGAGTCTATGGAATTCCCCGAGCCTGTTATCTCGCTCGCTATTGAACCCAAGACCAAGGCAGGTCAGGAAAAGATGGCTATTGCTCTTGCAAAGCTCGCAGAGGAAGACCCCACTTTCAGAACCTATACAAATGAGGAAACAGGTCAGACAGTTATCGCCGGAATGGGCGAACTTCACCTTGAAATCATCGTAGACAGACTTCTCCGTGAATTTAAGGTTGAGGCTAATGTCGGCGCTCCTCAGGTTGCATATAAAGAGACAATTACAACTAATGCTGATGTTGATACTAAGTACGCACGTCAGTCAGGTGGTAAGGGTCAGTACGGTCACGTTAAGCTCCACGTTTACCCGAACGAGTCCGGTAAGGGCTATGAGTTCATTAACGCAATTGTCGGTGGTTCTATTCCTAAGGAATATATCCCCGCAGTTGACGCAGGTATCCAGGGCGCTTTACAGTCCGGTGTTCTTGCAGGCTATCCAACAGTAGACGTTAAGGTTGAGCTTTATGACGGTTCGTACCACGAGGTCGACTCATCTGAAATGGCATTCAAGATCGCAGGTTCAATGGCTATCAAGGAAGCATGCCGCAAGGCTAACCCCGTTATCCTTGAACCTATCATGAAGGTAGTTGTAACAGTTCCCGAAGAATACATGGGCGACGTTATCGGTGACTTAAGCTCACGTCGTGGTGAGATACAGGGTATGGAAGACAGAAACGGTGTTAAGCAGATCAATGCTTTTGTTCCTCTGTCAGAAATGTTCCGTTACTCAAACGATTTGCGCTCTAAGACACAGGGTCGTGGTCAGTATGTAATGGAACCCAGCCACTACATTCAGGTTCCTAAGACAATTGCAGATGGAATCATCAGCAAGAGAGCTAAGGGCTAATAAAATTTTTCTGAAAGAGCAAAAAAGACTTGTTTTTTGAGAAATAATCTGATAAAATACTAAGTGTATGGAATACACATAATTAAAGGAGGAAAATTCCAATGGCAAAGCAGAAATTTGAACGTACCAAGCCCCACGTAAACATTGGTACAATCGGTCACGTAGACCACGGTAAGACTACTTTAACAGCAGCTATCACTAAGGTTCTTTCACTCAAGGGCTATGCTCAGTTCGAAGCATACGATATGATCGACAAGGCTCCCGAGGAGAGAGAGCGTGGTATCACAATCAACACAGCTCACGTTGAGTATGAGACAGACAAGCGTCACTACGCACACGTTGACTGCCCCGGCCACGCTGACTATATCAAGAACATGATCACAGGTGCTGCTCAGATGGACGGCGCTATCCTCGTTGTTGCAGGTACAGACGGTCCTATGGCTCAGACTAAGGAGCACATCCTTCTCGCTCACCAGGTAGGCGTTCCCGCAATCGTTGTATTCATCAACAAGTGCGATGACGTTGACGATCCCGAGCTTCTCGACCTCGTTGAGATGGATATCCGTGAGACACTTTCAGAGCACGACTTCCCCGGTGATGAAATCCCCGTTATCCGTGGTTCTGCTAAGGTTGCTCTTGATTGCCCCAGCAAGGACATCAACGCTCCCGAATATGCTTGCATCATAGAGCTTATGAATGCAGTTGACGATTACATTCCTACTCCTGATCGTAAGTCTGATCTCCCCTTCCTTATGCCTGTTGAGGATACTATGACAATTTCTGGTCGTGGTACAGTTGCTACAGGTAGAGTTGAGAGAGGTATCCTCAAGCTCAACGATACAGTTGAAATCACAGGTCTTACAGACGAGCCTAAGCAGACAGTTGTAACAGGTATCGAAATGTTCCGTAAGCTCCTTGACTTCGCTGAAGCTGGTGACAACATCGGTACACTTCTCCGTGGTATCCAGAGAAACGAAATCGAGCGTGGTCAGGTTCTCTGCAAGCCCGGTTCAATCCACCCCCACAAGAAGTTCAAGGGTCAGGTTTACGTATTAAAGAAAGAAGAAGGCGGACGTCATACTCCTTTCTTCTCAAACTACAGACCTCAGTTCTTCTTCAGAACAACTGACGTTACAGGCGTTATCACACTTCCCGCTGACAAGGAAATGTGCATGCCCGGCGATAACGTAACAATGGATGTTGAGCTTATCACTCCTATCGCTATCGAAGAAGGTCTCCGTTTCGCTATCCGTGAAGGCGGCAGAACTGTTGGTTCAGGCGTAGTTACAGCTATCAACGAATAATTTGAGATTTTAACATCTTATATAAGACGATATCCGCTTTCACAAGCGGATATTGTTTTTATATAATTCTTTTCGAGAGGTTTTTATGCAGCTTCCTGAATATGTTTATGAGGTATTACAAAAACTTAATAACAACGGGTATGAAGCATACTGTGTCGGTGGCTGTGTAAGGGATTATCTGCTCGGTCAATGTCCGGAAGACTATGATGTAACGACATCTGCATTGCCCGAACAGATAATAGAAGTTTTTGACGGATACCGTTTGCTGAAGGTCGGATTAAAGCACGGAACCGTAACGGTAATAATCAATAAGCATCCGGTAGAAATCACAACTTACAGAATCGACGGCGAATATACCGATCACCGCCATCCTTCAAAAGTCGGATTTACTCCGAATCTTTCTGACGACCTTGCAAGACGGGATCTCACGATCAATGCAATAGCGTATAATGATAAGGTCGGTATGGTCGATTTGTACGGCGGGGCAGAGGACCTGAAAAACGGCATTATAAGATGCGTCGGAGATCCGATGAAACGCTTTGACGAGGATGGTTTAAGGATTCTCCGTGCCTTGCGTTTTGCGTCACGCTATGGTTTTAGCATTGATAAGGAAACATCAGACGCTATTCACAGGCAGAAATTTCTGCTTTCATTTATTTCTGCGGAGCGGATAAACAGTGAGCTGTGCGGAATACTTACCGGGGATTGCTATGACATTCTCCGTAATTACAGCGATGTTATCTGCGAGATTATTCCCGAGATGTATCCGTGCATAGGCTTTGAACAGCATTCAAAGTATCATGATAAGACGGTTTACGGTCATATCGCTGCTACCGTAGCTGCTGCTAAGCCTACTGTAGAAGCTCGCCTTACAATGCTTTTGCATGATATAGGCAAGCCTGACAGCTTTTTTATGAAGGATGGTGCAGGCCATTTTTACGGTCATGCCGATGTCAGCTGTAAAATTTCCGAAAAAATACTTGAAAGATTGCGTTTCAGCAATAAAATTAAAGACGAGGTATTGTTTTTAATCGAAAATCATGGTATAGTTATTAACGATGATATTCGCAGTATAAGAAGAGGCGTTGCACGTTACGGTGCGGAGCGTTTTCTTAAACTGATAAAGGTGCATTATTATGACACCTGCGGAAAATCACCTGCATATTTCGGCGAAAAAGCGCTTTTTGACAGCATCGAAAAGCATACGAGGGAGTTTCTTCAAAACGAACCGCCTATGAGCCTTAAACAGCTTAAAGTCAACGGTTCCGATATTTCACGGCTTGGCTTTACGGGTAAAGAAATCGGGAAGGCTCTCAATTTTCTGCTTGAACAGGTTGTAAACGGAAATTGCGAAAACGATAAGGATAGCCTTTTGGCTTTGATAGAAAATAATTATTTGTAAACGGAAAGGATTAAGAGTATGTCTGCTACTGATATTGGAATTGATTTAGGCACGGCGAATGTTATAATTACGCTTGGAAACAAGGGCATCGTTGTCAACGAGCCGTCTGTTGTTGCTTATGATAAAAAGAAACACTGTGTTCTTGCTGTAGGAAACGAAGCGTACAAAATGATAGGCAGAACGCCCGAATATATTGTTGCGGTAAAGCCGCTCAAAGACGGTGTTATCTCTGATAATGAGATGACGGAAGCAATGATAATCGAATTTATCAGAAAGGTTATCGGACGAATTGTTAAACCGAGAATTATTCTTTGCGTCCCTTCGTCTGTTACCGATGTTGAAAACAGAGCTGTAGTTGAGGCTGCGCTTTGTGCCGGTGCAAGAAAGGTATTTATTATAGAAGAACCTATTGCCGCACTGCTCGGTGCAGGTATTGATATTTCAAAGCCTAATGGCACAATGGTTGTCGATGTCGGCGGAGGAACGGCTGATATTGCGGTTGTCTCGTTCAACGGCATTGTAAAAAGCTGTTCGCTTAAGATGGCAGGCAATAAGTTTGATGCCGCAATAATTCGTGGTGTTACAATGAAATACAAAATACTTATCGGTGAAAAGACGGCAGAGCAGGCAAAAAAAGAAATCGCCAACGTATATAATCCGACAGGCGATGTGAAAATAACAGTAAAGGGCAGACATCTTATAAAAGGTCTTCCCGAAAGCGTTGAGATCAGCGATAAGGATATGTACGATTTTCTGCATGACAGCGTAATGGAGATAGTCGATAAGATAAAGGAAGTATTTGAGCAGACTCCTCCCGAGCTTGTTGGCGATATTCTGACAAACGGCATAGTGCTGACAGGCGGCGGAGCAATGCTCAAGGGCTTCACGGATCTTGTAACAGAAGCAGTGGGAGCACCGTGCTATGTTGCGGACGATCCTATAGAATGTGTTGCAAAGGGTGTTGCGAAGGCGTTCGATTATACAGATGATCTTCTTGACGGCTTTGAGAAGATTTCGCTGTACAGATATAAATAAGATATATACTTAAGCACGGAAATACGTTTCCGTGCTTTTGAAATAACTCGGAAATAACGATTTTGACGTTCAGCCTGACTTTTAGATTGATGTAACAGATAAAATGTGCTATTATATTAATGTCAGACGGAGGTATTTTTATGTCACAGATTGATATACGTTTCTTTTCACGGTCGCTCAACCGTTATACTTCATTCAAAATGTATATGCCCGATGATAAGCGCAATTACGGCGGGGTTTATGATAAGCAGAATATGAAAACACTGTTCATTCTGCATGGTTACACACAGGACGGCAACAACTGGATACCGGAATATATTTCGGAAAAATACAATTTTGCCGTAGTGATTCCTCACGGTGAAAACTCATTCTGGCTTGACGGATTATCTACAGGGCATAAGTATTGCACTTATGTCGGTGAAGAGCTTATCGACTATATACGAAATACATTCGGGCTTGCACAGACTGCAGAAGATACTGCGATAATGGGATATTCAATGGGCGGCTTCGGTGCGCTTCATACTGCATTCACTTATCCCGATACATTCGGTAAGGTGTGCGCAATGTCATCCGCACTTATTGTTCATGAAATAGCAGGTATGAAGGACGGCGGTGACAACGGTGTGGCAAATTACGCATACTACCATGAATGCTTCGGAAACCTTGACGAAGTTGTCGCAAGCGATAACAATCCTGAAATTCTTGTAAAGCGGCTTTCACAAGAAAATAAGAAAATACCGCAGATATATATGGCTTGCGGCACAGAGGACTTTCTGCTTGAGAATAACAGGCAGTTTCATAAGTTTTTGGACACTAACAATATACCTCACGTTTACCTTGAAAGCGGCGGCGGTCACGATATGACATTCTGGAGCGAGTATGTAGTTAAGTTTACTGATATGATGTTCGGAAAATAAGCAAAAAAATATACCCACAAGCGATATTTTCGCCTGTGGGTACATTTTTTCAGACATCTTCCATCTGTTTTCCGAAATACATTGCGGCGGCTTCGACCAGTGCCTTTGTTTTGTCGTCAACAGCCGAATTTTCCTTATCCGACAGCATGATGACCGCTCCGTTGACATCTCCGTCTGCCATTATCGGCGCACAGG
>ERZ1027236.388-NODE-388-length-15929-cov-4.784238_pt1 | contig 15929 bp, 12 predicted proteins | sample MGYA00519265_ERZ1027236 | MGnify/ENA primary metagenome ERZ1027236 (study PRJEB26926, sample SAMN06164642) | human gut metagenome | biome: ENVO:00009003; feature: ENVO:2100002; material: ENVO:00002003 | host: Homo sapiens | place: USA | collected 2012 ... | reverse complement strand
AGAGCAGCTGATTTGTAATCAGCAGGTTATCGGTTCGAGTCCGATCATCGGCTTTTATACAATTTCATATTGTATATATGGGCAGATTCCCGAGTGGCCAAAGGGGACAGACTGTAAATCTGCTGCAAATTGCTTCGGTGGTTCGAATCCACCTCTGCCCATTCTTTTAAGACCGACATTGAGTCGGTCTTTTTTGTGCAGATTATTAAAAAATGAAATAAGGTATTGTTGGAAAATCTTAAAAAGAATGCGCATAAAGCATAAGCGATTATGCGGATAAAATAATAAAATATTGTCAGTCGCGGTGCGCACAGCGCGCAGTAGATTCACGCTCGATCAGTTTAGGACGCAGCAGCGTTTTGCTGATCGGGATGTGATGGATCAGGGAATTTAAAATATCATAAGCGCAACGGCCAAGTTCGTTGCGTTCCTGGCGGATTGTGGTAAGCGGCGGGTCAAAAGTGGCAGCAATGGATATGTCGTCAAAACCAACAACACTGACGTCTTCCGGCACGCGGAATCCGCGCTTCGTACATTCGTCAATGACACCTTTGGCAATCAGGTCATTGCCGCAGACCACGGCAGTGGCACCGGCGGCAAGAAATCCGGGAACATGATATTTGGCACTGTCGGATACATAGTAGCCATAAGCTGTCAGATCCTTCTGCACAGGAAGTGAAGCAGCAGCCATAGCACTTTCGAATGCCTCCTGCCGCTGGTCAGAAACCAGTGAGTATAAGGAACCGTTTAAGAATGCAATGTTTTTATGCCCGAGATTAACCAGATGATTTACTGCCATGGTGATGCCTTCGTAGCTGTCGGTTCCAAGATAGCAGACATTTGGATTGCCAGAGATGAAATTGTCCAAAAGCACAGTTGGCATGGTAGTGTTTTCCAGCTGCTTGATCCAGGAATCATGCAATGCAAGACCCATCAGAAAGGCTCCGCAATAGCCGTTTTTCAACAGAAAGGTATCGTATTTTTCCTCTTCCTGAAATGCCGGGGTGATGGGAAGAATATCAACATCCCATTTGCGGCGGAACGCATTCTGTTTGAAACCGAGAACTATGTCATATCCGAATTCATCAATTGTTTCGTAATTCATGTTTTCTATGAAAATGCAAAGCTTGCGGTTTTCCACTTTCTTGGAACGTTTGGTGCTGTATCCCATCTCCACAGCGGTATCGAGAACCATCTGCCGCAGCTCATCACTTATGTCACTTGCGCCGTTTAAACCTTTGGAGACTGTGCTTACAGAAACTCCAAGACGATTGGCAATATCTTTGATTGTAGCCATATATTTTCTCCTGTGATTCCTTATGTTTAAATGATTATAAATCAGTTTGGGAAACTGTGCAATTCTTTCTCAAAAAAAGTTTCGAAAAAACAGAGCAATAGTGTTGTGAATATGTACAAAAACACAATATAAAATACGTGAAAAGTGGGGAAAATGGTGTCCGAAAACGCAAAATCGTTGACAAAATGACGTAGAGAAACTAAAATTAAGACAGATACGAAAAAACACGAAACAATCCAAAAAGATTTTTAGATGGTTTTTCCAATAATCCGAAGGAGAATTCGTGATTTAAAAGACGGGGTGAAGAATCTTGGAAGGACAGGAAGTAGCAAGAGGTTCCGGAATCCTTCTTGCAGTATCAAGCCTACCGTCAGAGTATGGTATTGGCACTCTGGGTGATGCAGCATTCCATTTTGTGGATCTGCTGGTGGATCTGAAACAAAAGTACTGGCAGGTGCTTCCTGTCGGACCTACAAGTTTTGGGGACAGCCCATATCAGAGCTTGTCGGCATTTGCCGGAAATCCTTATCTGATTGATCTGGATCAGCTTGCCAGAGAAAAGCTTCTGACGCCGGAGGAAATCCGGAGCCATTACTGGGGAACACAGAAATCTGCCATTGATTATGCAGCACTCTTTGAAAACAGGACGCTGGTTCTACAGAAAGCATTTGGTCGGTTTGACGAACACGAACCGGAATTTCAGCAGTTTGTAGAAGAAAACAGGGACTGGGTCGAAGATTATGGACTGTATATGGCACTGAAAGTATCCAATGGAAACCAGAACTGGCAGAGCTGGCCGGAAAATATTCAAAAAAAACAACCGGTTGCGCTTGCAAAGTGCCGAAAAGAGATGTATAATAACATCATGTTTTGGGTGTTTTGCCAATACAAGTTCTTCCAGCAGTGGGGAAAACTTAGGGAATATGCCAACAGCAAAGGAATCCAGCTGATCGGAGATGTACCATTTTATGTGGGAAAGGACAGCGTGGATACCTGGATGCATCCGGAACAGTTTTTACTGGATGAGAATGGCGAAGCTGCTTATGTGGCAGCTGCAATTCCGGATAAGTTTTCCGAAACAGGTCAGGTATGGGGAAATCCACTGTATAACTGGCCTCTCATGCAGGAGGATGGGTTTTCCTGGTGGAAACGAAGAATGCAGATCAGTACAAAGCTCTTTGATGTAATCCGGATGGATCATTTCATCGGGTTCGTCAAAAATTATATGGTTCCGAAAGATGCCACGGATGCTTCAGGCGGACGGTGGATGAAGGGACCGGGGCGCAAACTGACCGACGCTTTGAATTCCGTTTTGAATGGAACAACAGTGATCGCCGATGATTACGGCGGCAAGGCATTGATACCGGGAGTGAAAAAACTCCTTGCAAAGACAGGGTGGCTGGACACAAAAGTTCTGATGTTTGCATTTGACGGAGATCCGTCCAATGAACATCTGCCACATAATTATCCGGGAAGCCACACAGTGGTATACGCGGGAACGCATGACAATGATACGATTGTAGGATATTTCAGGGACAAGACAGAATATGAACTGGCTTATCTGTATGAATATCTCAACATCAGCAGTCAGGAAGAAATCCCGGATGCACTGATCCGGTGTGCATATGCAAGTATTGCAGACATCGCGGTCATACAGATGCAGGATTTGCTGAAACTCGGGAACGAGGCAAGAATGAATGCACCGTCTACCGTGGGGTATAACTGGCGGTGGAGATTGAACAAAGAACAGCTCGCGGAAAGCCGCCGGGCGTGGATACGGAATCTTGCGGCGGTATACCGCAGATGACGCAGAAATTACGATATAGAGCGCAGAGGCGTTTTATATAGATACTTTTGAACTATCATTTTTGAAAAAAGGAGAGGAAAACGATGAAAAAGAAAGTATTAGCAGCAATGCTTGTCGCAGCAATGACAGCTACAATGTTCGCTGGATGCGGCAGCAAGGACAACGGAGCATCTAATGATGGAACACAGGCAGCAAACAGTGGAAGCACTTCCGACTCAGCAGAACCGGTTGATGTAAAACTTACTGTTATGGGACCTTCCGAGGATCAGGATGATGCACAGGGGGCATGGTTAAAGACAGAGTGTGAGGCATTTAACGAGGAACATCCGGAGTGGAACATTACATATGAATATGTAACATGTTCAGAGTCTGATGCAAAAGACACCGTATTACAGGATCCTGCAAGTGCAGCGGATGTATTCATGTTCGCAAATGACCAGATTGCTGATCTGGTTGATGCCGGAGCATTAACAAAGCTTGGTGGAGATGCAGCAGAATATGTTAAGAGCTCTAACTCAGAAGCTATGGCAGCAACTGTTACATACAACGGAGATATTTATGGTGTTCCTTATACATCAAATACATGGTTTATGTATTATGATAAGAGAGTCTTCTCAGAAGATGATGTAAAGAGCCTTGATACAATGCTTGAGAAAGGAAAAGTTTCTTTCCCATTTGACAACGGCTGGTATCTTGCTTCCTTCTATGCAGCAAACGGATGTACAATCTTCGGAGATGGTACAGATGCATCTAAGGGATATGACTTCGGCGGAGACAACGCTGTAGCAGTAACAAAGTACATTGTTGACTTATTCAACAACAAGAATTTCGTAATGGACAATAACGATGGATCCCTTGGTCTTGCCGGATTAAAGGATGGATCTGTAAATGCTTACTTCAATGGTAACTGGAACTATGATGCAGTAGTTAAGAACCTTGGTGAGGAGAACGTTGGTGTTGCAGCCCTTCCTACAATCAACGTTGACGGAAAAGACTGCCAGCTGAAGGCATTCCTTGGTTCTAAGGCTATTGGTGTTAACCCGAACTGCAAGAATCAGGAAGTTGCTGTTAAGCTTGCTGCATACTTAGGAAGCGAAGACGCACAGTTAAAGCATTTTGAGTTAAGAAAGCAGGCTCCTGTTAATACAAACCTTGCTTCTAACGAAGAAGTTGCCAAGGATGCAGTTGCATCAGCTTTGGCAAACGTAGCAGCAAATTGCTCTATCGCTCAGCCAATCATCCCAATGCAGGCTTACTGGGATGCAGCTACACCATTCGGTGATGCATTCGTACACGGTGCTGAAGGACAGATCACAGCAGACAATGCTAAGGAAAAGACAGAAGCATTAAACGAGCAGTTAAACAGCTCACTTACAGAGTAATCTTTTCCCAAAAGGAAAAGACAAAAGAAACAATTCCAAGGTTCTGGGGATTCCCCGGAATCTTGGAATGCATGAGTCTATAAATATGGCATAGAGTAACATGTGCCGGGAGGATAAGTATGATAGGTGCAAACAAAAAGAAGTCGGACTTCGCTACACCGTACACTGTATCCAATGCGCTTACGAAGGGCGGGGCTGCAGTTAAGTTATCAGCGCTTATAATGGGATTGGGAAACATCGCCCACAAGCAGATTATCAAAGGTTTAATTTTTTTGGCAATTGAGATTGGCTATATTATGTTTATGGTCAATGCAGGTGCATATTATCTTTCCATGCTTCCTTCATTAGGATGGAGAAAACAGGAAGAGGTATTTAATGAACAGAAACAGATATATGAGTATGTACAGGGTGACAATTCCGTATTATTGTTGTTATACGGTGTTGCTACGATTGCGATCACTCTTTTATTTATTTATATGTGGGCTGAAAATTTAAGAAGCGCATATATGGCAGAGTGTCTCGCAAAAGAGGGAAAAGAAATCAATTCTTTTGGCAAGGATGTCAAAAGTTTATTTGATAAAAATTTATACAAGACATTAATGTTTCTCCCATTGATGGGAATTCTTATTTTTACAGTTTTACCATTGTTATTCATGATTCCAATGGCATTTACCAATTATTCTACGATCAACAAGCATCTGACCTTGTTTGACTGGGTTGGATTGGCGAACTTTAAGACGGTACTTGGACTTGGCGGAAAGATAGGCAAGACATTCTGGAGAGTTTTAGGATGGACCATTGTCTGGGCAGTATGTGCTACATTCTTATGTAACTTCCTGGGACTGATCCTTGCGATTGTCATCAACCGCAAAGAGACAAAGTGTAAAGCATTCTGGCGTACCTGTTTTGTTATTTCCATTGCAGTACCACAGTTTGTATCTTTACTGGTTATGAGACAGATGCTTCAGGAACATGGGGCGATCAACAACCTGCTGATGGAGTGGGGGCTTATCCAGAATCCGCTTCCATTCTGGACCAATACGATGTGGGCGCGTGTATCGGTTATTTTAATTAACTGCTGGGTTGGTATTCCATATACCATGCTTCAGGTTACCGGTGTATTGCAGAATGTACCGGCAGAGTTGTATGAGGCAGCCAAGATTGATGGTGCCAATGCCGCACAGATTTTCCGCAAAATCACATTGCCATATATTATGTTTATTATGGGACCATACATCATTACACAGTTTACAGGTAATATCAATAACTTCAACGTTATCTATCTGTTATCTGCAGGTAAGCCGACTCCGGTTGGTGAAACGGCGGGCAAGACCGACCTTCTGGTAACATGGCTGTACAAGTTAACCGTTGATTATCAGTATTACAACATCGGTGCCGTGATTGGTATCTTAACATTCGTAGTTCTTTCTATTGTGGCATTAGTCACCTACAGAAATACGAAAGCATACAAAGATGAGGAGGGATTCATGTAATGAGCAGTGCAAAAGTAAGCAAACGCCCTATGACCGCTGGCCGGGCAAAGAAAATTGCAAAAAATTCATTGGTACATATAATCCTTGCCATCCTGGTAGTGATCTGGTTATTCCCGATTTTCTGGATTATCATGACAAGTTTGAGAGGGGAAAGTGGTGCATATACCGCATATTTCTTCCCAAAAGAACTGACATTTAATAACTATAAGAGACTCTTTACGGAGACAACATTGTTGAACTTCCCGAGAGCTTTTATAAATACGCTGATTATTTCCGTTTTTTCATGTTTGATCTCTACGGTATTTGTGCTGAGTGTATCTTACTGTATGTCAAGACTGCGCTTTAGAATGCGTAAAGCATTTATGAATCTGGCCATGATCCTTGGATTATTCCCGGCATTCATGTCCATGGTTGCAGTATACTTTATTTTAAAAGCAGTTGGACTGACCGAGGGAAGTGGGCTTCGTATCGCTCTGATTCTGATTTATTCTGCAGGATCCGGTGTTGGATTTTATATCGCAAAGGGATTCTTTGATACGGTACCAAAGTCTCTGTCAGAGGCAGCGATTCTGGATGGATGTAATCAGTTCCAGGTATTTTACAAGATCATCCTTCCGCTCAGTAAACCAATCGTTGTATATACGATTCTTACCGCTTTCCTTGCTCCATGGCTTGACTTCGTATTCGTACGGGTAATCGTTGGACCAAAGGATAAATACTGGACAGTATCACTTCTCCTGTACAATATGCTGGAGAAAGAGTTTGTAAACGGATGGTTTACAAGATGGGCAGCAGCCGCAGTTATCGTGTCTGTTCCGATTTCTATTCTCTTCGTATTTATGCAGAAGTTCTATGTAGATGGTCTGACAGGTGCCGTAAAGGGTTAATGATGAAAGATAGAAAGCCGGTGGTCGTTTGACCGCCGGTTTTTTCATCCGATGAAGAAAGGAAAGGTTATGAAAAAAAGAATTTTGTCGGCAGTTGTTGTGCTGGTGCTTTTTGCAGGGATGCTTGCAGGCTGTATTTCGGGGCACGGTACACAGGAAGCAAAATTAAATATTATTGATGATAATTACCGTAATTACTACGAAATTTTTGTCGGCTCCTTTTATGACAGTGATGGGGACGGCATGGGGGATTTAAAGGGTGTGGAAGAAAAGCTGGATTACATCTCAGATCTGGGATGCAACGGAATCTGGCTCATGCCGATCATGCCTTCCCCAACCTATCATAAATATGATACAACGGATTACGAAGCGGTGGACGAGGCATATGGTTCGGCGGATGATTTTAAAGAGCTGGCAAGTGCGTGTCATGAAAAAGGTATCCGGCTGATCATTGATGTGGCAATGAATCACAGTTCTTCCCAGCATCCATGGTTTACACAGGCATGTGAGTATCTTGCCGGTCTGAAGGCAGGAGAAAAACCGGACGATACGGTGTGTCCGTATGTGGATTACTATCATTTTTCTGATAAGCAGGAGGGAACAACCTACTATGCAGTGCCGGGAAGCAGCAGCTGGTGGTATGAGGGATCCTTCTGGTCGGAAATGCCGGATCTGAACCTGAAAAGCCCGGCAGTACAGAAGGAATTTGAAGAAGTTGCGGATTACTGGATAGATCTCGGTGTGGATGGTTTCCGGATGGATGCGGCCATGCATTATGAAGAAAATGCAACCAATGCGAATTGTGATATTTTAAATAAACTGTACACATACTGTAAAGAAAAAAATCCACAGTTTTATATGGTATCCGAAGTGTGGGCGAGTGAGAATGTCATTGCGGATTATTATGCGAGTGGAACACCAAGCATGTTTAATTTTGATGCGGGAACGGCAAAAGGGGCACTGGTCAATGCGGTAAGAAAGGGCGATCCGGTAAGCCTTGTGAATTCCATGCTGAAATATCAGAATGATTTCTCCCAAAAAAATCCGGATTATATTGATGCACCGTTTTTGTCCAATCACGATATGGCAAGGATTGCCAATACGCTGGTGAATGATCCGGATAAGATTAAGACAGCAGCAGGTCTCCTGATGACAATGAACGGCAGTCCGTTTGTTTATTATGGGGAAGAAATCGGCATGAACAGTTCCGGAACAAAGGATGAAAATAAGCGTATTCCGATGGTGTGGTCAAAAACTGACATCACAGGAATGACAAAGGGACCGGCAGATATGGATGCCGGCATTGAATCTCCGTTTCCGGCAGAAGATGAACAGGAAAAGGATAAGGATTCTATCTTAAGTTACTATAAAAATGCGCTTCGTCTGCGGAATCAAAATCCGGAAATTGCAAGGGGAACCATAGAAAAAGTAGAAAGTCTGTGTAAAGATTCACAGGCGGCAATCACGAAAACGTATCAGGACAGTACCATCGGAATTGTGTATAATCTTGGGGAAGGAAATGATACGGTTGACCTGAAAGGAACAGCACTTGAAAATATGAATCTGGAGGGAAGCTTGACACTGAAGGAAGAGACGGTACAGCTGAAAGATGGGAAACTGGAGATGCCGCCATGCAGTATTGTTGTGTTAAAATAGTAAAGTATAACAAATCATAGTAGTTTTAAGTTGAGTTTTTTGTCAGATTGTAGTATATTATCTATATTATAGGTGGGGGAGAAATCGTCTGAATTAACGGAGGCGTATGCAATATGAGAAAAAACGATGAGCAGAAAGTAAATAAACTAAAGAAAGAAAAGGCCAAAAAAGAAAAAACAAAGAAAATACCGAAACGTGACAATGCTTCCCGAAAGGAAAAAAAGATAAAAATGAAAGAGTCATCCGGTGGGCGGAAAAAGGAAAAATCGGAAATTCCATTCTATCGCAGCATTGCGATGCGGCTGGTTGGGGCTTTTTTAATTCCGGTGATAGGTGTACTGGTTCTTGGTATTACTTCTTACAATAATGCGTCCAATGCCATTGTGGATACATACAAAGAATCTGTACAGCAGACTGCTGATACGATGCAGCAGTATATCAATCTGGTTATCACGAGTGAGAAGGACGAATTTAAGACCTATCTGACCGAGTCGGATCTGCGTAAGTATTTTGCGGGGTTGATGGATATGTATGATGAGAGCTCCGTGCGCAAAGACTATCAGGGCAGACTGCGCAATAAGATGGCACTTGACAGTAAGATACAGGGAGCCTATATTATCGCGGACAACAAGCGTACGATTGACTGTCAGGGAATTGTTCGTGACCGAAATGTTTATACGGACTATGTCGGATGCGATCAGGGAAAACTGGTCAGCAAAAGTGCAACAAACTGGTTTTTCTTCGGGCCAGATGAAAGTTCAGATAAAGCACTGGATCTGGGAATTGATTCCTACTGTCTGCGAATTGCCAAAAAAATGAACAATCAGCCGGCCATGATGATCATAAACATCAGTGATTCCTTTATCCGTTCCGCCATGCAGTCACTGGACCCTGGAAAGGGAGGCTATGTAGCATTAATTACGGATACGGATGGAAAAGAGTTTTATTCCGATGAATCCGTCAAGACGGAAAAAGCACTGATTTACGGTACAAGTTTTTATAAGAAAGCATTGAACGGGAAAAAAGATTCCGGAAACCAGATGATTACATTTAATGGAAAGTCATACATGTTTGTATACAGTAAACTTTCAGCCGGAGATCTTATGGTTACGGCACTGATTCCTTCTGACCGTCTGCTTGAGCAGTCATCCGGAATCAAACAGCTGACAACCGTACTTGTGATTGTCTGTATGATCATCGCACTTGCACTTGGGTTATTCCTTTCGAGTCAGATGACAGGAACCATCAAATATATTCTGCGTCAGCTGCGCAAAGTTTCCAATGGAAACCTTACGGTTCATCTTTCCGCAAAGCACAAAGATGAATTTGGTTTACTGTGTGATGGTGTCAATGATACCGTAGAGCATATGAAATCGCTGATTCTGGATGTCAATGATGTGAGTCAGCAGGTTGGAGAAGCGGCAATTCATGTGGCAGAGGCATCCGGAACATTCCTTGAAACTTCTAAGAATATTCAGAGTGCAGTTGAAGAGATTGAGAGTGGTGTGAACAAACTGGATACCGGTTCCGATAACTGTATGAGTCAGATGGATTCCTTATCGGGAAAGATTAATAATGTAAGCTCCAATGCAGATGAATTGGGAAAACTTACTTCTGCAACCGGAGAAACCATTACCACCGGTATATCTTCTGTACAGACACTTACGCAGACATCCGAGACCACTGCAAACATTACAAGAAATGTCATTCAGTCAATACAGGAACTGGAAGAAAAATCAAAATCCATCAGCAACATTGTTTCTGCGATCAATGATATTGCGGAACAGACGAATTTACTTTCCCTGAATGCGTCCATTGAGGCAGCGCGTGCGGGAGATGCCGGTAGAGGATTTTCTGTGGTCGCAGAAGAAATCCGCAAGCTTGCCGATCAGTGTCTTGCTTCTTCTTCCCAGATTTCTTCCATTGTAGATGAAATCGTTTCCAAGACGGGAGAAGTGGTAAATATCGCAAGACAGGCGGAAGATGCAGTTTCTTCCCAGTCTTCCGTTGTAGAGGATACCACAAATTCCTTTAAACAGATTGACCAGCTTGTAGCGCAGCTGATTCAGGCACTGCAGACGATTTCGAATAATGTGCAGGAAATGAATGGTGCACGAAACGAGACACTCAGTGCAATCGAGAGTATTTCCGATGCGTCCACCCAGACGGCAGAATGTTCTTCATCGGTACATTCGGCAGCAGGTACGCAGTTGGATGCAATCAAGAATCTGGATGAAGCATCCCAGAGTCTTACGACCAAGGCCCAGAGCCTGCTGGATGCACTGTCAACGTTCCAGGTTTAAGCAAAAAGTGAAAAAGCCTGAAGATGAAATGCTTCAGGCTTTTTTTATGGAGGAAGAAAATGCGGACAATTATCGTAGTCATTTATGTTTTTTTATTTTTGATTCTTGGACTGCCGGTTCTCGGAATCGAATGGATTATCGCAAAATTTGATAAACATGCAGCCGATATCAGCCAGCTTCGGATTGTGCAGTGGGGACTGCGCTGTGTATCTTTTTTGGCGGGGGTTCATCTGACTGTTGAGGGAAAAGAACATGTACCAACGGATCAGGCTGTACTTTATATTGGAAATCACCGCAGCATTTTTGATATTGTCATTACTTATGCACAGTGTCCGAATCTGACCGGGTATATTTCTAAAGATGGTGTCAATAAGGTTCCGCTGCTGGGAATATGGATGCGCCGTCTGTATTGTCTGTTTCTTGACCGCAAGGATTTAAAGCAGGGACTTAAGACCATTCTGACCGCTATCGATCAGGTGAAGTCCGGCATTTCTATCTGTATTTTCCCGGAGGGAACGAGAAATCGTGACCGGGAGGATGCAACGATGCTTTTGCCGTTTAAGGACGGTTCTTTTAAAATAGCACAGAAGACGGGATGTCCGATCATTCCGATGGCACTTACCGGGACGGCGGATATTTTTGAAAATCATTTTCCGTGGCTGCACCGTGCAGAGGTAAAACTGACCTATGGGGAGCCGATTATTTTTGCCGAACTTTCCAAGGAAGATCAGAAACATATCGGCGCATACTGCCAGAATGTGATTCATGAAATGCTGCAGGAACACAAAAATACAAAAGAATAGATCGCACGACCGCTGCATAGGATAGCATAAGAACGAAAATAGAGTGGTCAACCATGAAAGATAAAAAAAGAAAGTATATCCTGATGATCATTTTGCTGGGGGTGCTTATGCTACTGAGCGGGTGTGTGCGAAAAGAATGTGAGGAGAAGGTAAAGGATCTGGAGTTTACCGTGACAAAGGAGGAAGAACTTCCGGAAGCCTTAAGACAACAGATTGAAGAAAAAAAGGAGGGGGATTTCCGTTTTACATACAGCGATAATGAATATTTATACGTTGCCAGAGGTTATGGAATACAGGAGACCGGAGGATACAGCATCTCCGTGGAAGACTGTTATCTGAGTGATACCGCCATCTGTGTAAAGACGAGACTGCAGGGACCCAAAAACGGAGAAGAGGTGACAAAAGCACCTAGTTATCCGTTTATTGTACTGAAGCTGGAACTGCGGGAGGAAGAGGTACTGTTTCAATAGGGTACTTAAGAACTATTGTAAAAAGTTTAACACTCTGCTATACTAAAGCTACTAGATATAGTATTTTCTAGAATATTCAACTCAAATGGAGGAGGCAACAATGGAACAGGCACAGATTAGCAAGGTTCGGGCATCCGTTCATCGGCAGCGCGGTAACAGAGTGAAAATTCAGTTAGACCGTGGACGTAACAAGGTAGATATTCAGGAAGGCGTTATCCAGGGCGCATATCCAAGCGTTTTTACAATACTTGTAGATGACGAGCGTGAGGAAAATCCTCCACAGTTATTGTCATTCAGTTACACTGATATTATTACAAAGGACATTCGAATGAAACTTTGTTAGGAATGAATAAAATTCCCTTTCTTTGAATAAGTATTAGTATACTTACTTCAAAGAGAGGGGATTTTTTTGTTTTGGAATTGAAGAGACAGCTGTTCAGACAGAATTTACTAAGGAGCAGGGCGTTTACCCAGATTACGCTGGATGATGACTGTATTGTAAAAGACAACAAACCGGATCTGTTGAACATTATACATACCAGGGGTTCTGTTATTTTTGAGGATGTCAAGGTGAGCAGCCAGACGGTGTGGGTTACCGGACAGTTGCGTTTTGTCGTGTTATACCGCAGTGAAGATAACCGGCTGGAATCTTTTACGGACAGTATAAATTTCGGAGAAAAAATTTTTATGGATGAGGTGGAAGAACGCGATACCGTCAATCTGAGCGGAGATCTGGAGGATCTGAATATCAGTGCCATCAATTCCAGAAAGCTTGCCGTGCGTGCTCTGCTTGGCATTCATGCCGTGTGTGAGGTGCCGGTGGAAGAAGAAATTGTAAGTGGTGTTGAAAATGATCCGGATATTCAGCAGAAAAGCCGGACGATGCAGCTTTTGGCACTGACATCCGCGAAAAAGGATATCCTGCGTGTGCACAGTGATATTGCACTGCCACAGTCCAGTCCGAATATCGGACATCTGCTTTATGATTATGTTGAAGTGCGTAACCGGCAGGTGATCTGCACCGGGGAGCAGATGCAGATTCAGGGAGAAGCGCATGTGAATGTATTGTACAGCAGTCCGGAAGGAAAAATGGAGTGGTATGAAACGATGGTTCCGTTTTCCGAATCAATAGAAGGGGGAATGACCGGAACACAGCCGATCTGCTGGGTACATTGCCAGACGAAAGAATATGAGGTGGAACCGGCAGAAGATTATGATGGCGAAATGAGGGCGCTGAGCCTGAATCTTTCTATGGATGTGGAAATGAAGCTGTGGGAAGAAAGGAATGTGGAACTTCTGGCAGATGTCTATTCGCTGGAAACAAATCTTGTGCCACAGAAAGAAATGGTCTGTGCAAAAAAACTGCTGATTAAAAATGAAGCAAAACTGCGGATCTCTGAACAGATGAAACTGGCGGAAGAACAGGAACGGATCTTACAGCTGTGTTCTTTTGAGGGGCATGCAGAGATGGATCATGTGGAACCGGTGGAAAACGGGTTAGAGGTAGAAGGAATCCTGACGGTTGATGTTTTGTATGCAACGACGGATGACAGTTTTCCGATTGCACATACGCAGGAACAGATTCCGTTTACACAGATTGTTGATGTTCCCGGCATGAAAGGGCACACGGAAGATATTTCTTATGAAATCGAGCCGGCGATTGATCAGCTTGCGGTGAATCTGCTGGATAACGAACGATTTGAGGTCAAGGCGGTTATTTCCCTGCAGACAATTGTACAGCAGGAAGTGTGCATGGAAAAAATTGTAGATATCCATAAGGAACCGCTAGACGCGGTGGAACTGATGAAGCAGCCTGGAATTGTTGGCTATATTGTTAAAAAAGAAGAACAATTATGGGACATTGCAAGACATTTTCATACTACCGAGGCAGAAATTATGGAGACAAACGGACTCAAATCGGCAGATGTGCAGCAGGGCGATAAGTTACTCATTGTAAAGAAAGTGAGTGAATGTTAGAATTGATGATAGAAAGCGTCAAAAGGAGAAAGTTATGGAAAACGAAAGAAAAAAGAAATTTCAGGACTATGCACCACCGGAGCAGAAACCATCGGGGGGATACAACTTAAACGGGGTGTATTATTCGCGTGACGGACAGCGGCTGGATGATCAGCCCAAGAAGAGCTGGAGCCAGCGGGAATACGAGCGCGCGGAGCGCGAAAAAATACACTGCCGGGCGAAACGGGAGCAGGGAGAAAGTGAGGTTGATGCGCAGGGAAATCCGGTCAAGGACAATTCGGGAGTCAAAAAGGCCATCGCAATTGTTGTGATTGTTCTGGGTGTGGTTGCAATCTTCGGAATCGTGGGAATGTATTTAAAGTCCGACAACGGGGCTGTGGGTCTGATTCGTGAGGCAATTCAGACGATTCGGGACGATGACAGTTCCCATACCTCTGAAAATTCCCACAAAGATGCTGAGGCAGATTCAAAAAGTAAGACGCCGGATGGAAAATTTAAGAATCTGAATGGGGAGAATGTGTCTTATGTGCATGGATTTCATACATTCGCCCTTTCCGGAAACGAGTTTTCGATTCCGTGTAAATTTTCGGAGTTTGAAAAAGCCGGATTTACCATCAGTAACGATGAAGATAAAAAGATTAAGCCGGGAGAATCCAATGGTTATGCATACTATGAGGAGGATGGAACTTACCGCGGGACGATTTTTATTTTTAATACATCAGATAAGGATATTGTGCCAGAAAAGGGAATCGTTGGAGGACTTACATTAAATCCGGGTTCACCGGTGAAAAAAAACGATCTGAAACTGGCAGGGGATCTGGGGTTTGAGAGTCAGCCGGATGATTTTGGACAGGTATTGGGATATCAACTGACAAATTATGTGAGCATGAGCAATTATACGTCCTATGAGTGGTATTTTGAAGACCAGGGATATTATACCAGCCTGCAGGCACAATATGGGGAAGATGGAAAACTGAGTACGGTCTGGTTAATGAATAATGCTGATTTGCGGAATTAATGGCTGTTTTTGAAAAAATTTATGAATTTTTCCTTAATTAGTAAGAAAAACCAGTAGAAAAAATATGTATTTTGTGCCACAATAAAGGGAGGTATGGGAGTGCTCCCATGGAAGATAAGTCTGGAGGCATAATATGCATAAGAAAATACATGTAAAAACGAAGAATAAGATTTGTGCAGCAGTATTGGTGTTTGTTCTGGCAGGGTCACTTACCGCAGGTGCGTGTGCGGTGCCGAATGTGTATGCAAAGACCGAGGCCGAAAAGAAACGTGATGCGTACAAGAAAAAGCTGAGAGAAAAAAATAGCGACATTGCAAATATCAAAGACAGTCAGTCGGATGTAAAAGACAGCATCTCTGCTGCTGCAGCCAAGATGAAAACACTTCTTTCCAAGCAGGAACAGCTGAAGTCGGATATTAAGGACAAGCAGAATGAAGTGGAGCAGGCAAACAAAAAGCTGGAAGAAGCAAAGGAAGAAGAGCAGAAGCAGTATGATGCCATGAAGCTTAGGATTCAGTATCTGTATGAGAACAGTACCGATAATTCCATCTGGTCGGCCATTCTGGAGTCCAATGGGTTGTCCGATATGTTAAACCGTATTGAATATGCGACCGATCTGTACAAATCTGACAGGGAACTTATGACTTCTTATCAGAATGCGGTAAAGAAGGTTGAGGACTGGACTATGCAGCTGGCAGATGAGATGGACAGTCTGCTTGCTTTGCAGGACAAGTATCAGACCCAGCAGGGGGAACTGAAAACCCTCATGGCGAAGCTTGAAAAACAAAAAGATGCCTATGCGCAGCAGCTGGCAGAAGCACAGAAGCAGGCGCAGG
>ERZ1027236.366-NODE-366-length-16629-cov-4.191686_pt1 | contig 16629 bp, 19 predicted proteins | sample MGYA00519265_ERZ1027236 | MGnify/ENA primary metagenome ERZ1027236 (study PRJEB26926, sample SAMN06164642) | human gut metagenome | biome: ENVO:00009003; feature: ENVO:2100002; material: ENVO:00002003 | host: Homo sapiens | place: USA | collected 2012 ... | reverse complement strand
TCTACACCCTAGAGTTCGTCGGCAGCGTCAGATGTGTATAAGAGACAGATCTATAATTCCGCCCAACTTACGGAAATTGACCGCTTTGCGTCGGATAGCTCCATAAACGTTATGATTATCAACTCTCAGGCGTTCAATGCCAAGGGTAAGGACGCGCGGCGTATTTACATGAAGCTGGACGAATTCCGTTCCCGTCGCCCGATTGATATTATTGCAAAAACGAACCCGATTCTGATTATCGACGAGCCGCAGTCGGTCGAGGGCAAGCAAACTAAGGAACGCCTGAAAGAGTTTAATCCGCTGCTGACGCTGCGCTACTCAGCCACTCATAAGGCGGACAGCATTTATAACATGGTTTATCGCCTCGATGCAATGGAGGCGTACAACAAACAGTTGGTCAAGAAAATTGCCGTCAAGGGCATCACAGAGTCCGGCAGCACGGCAACCGAGGGCTTCGTCTATCTGGAAAGCATCAACCTTTCCAAAGCTGACCCGACAGCGACCATTCAGTTTGACTACATTGGAGCAAAGGGACTTCGCAAGAAAACCGCCACGGTCGGTATTGGCTACAACCTCTATGACAACTCCGGCGAGTCTGGCAAGCTCGACGAGTATAAGGAAGGCTTTGTGGTCAAGTCTATCGACGGACGCGACAACTCCGTAGAGTTCCTGAACGGTATCAAAATCTTTGCCGGAGATGTGATCGGTAAGGTCAGCGAAGACCAGCTCCGACGCATTCAGATCCGCGAAACGATTCTTTCTCACTTGGAGCGGGAGCGTCAGCTTTTCCATAAGGGTATCAAAGTCCTGTCCCTGTTCTTCATCGACGAGGTTGCGAAGTACAAGCAGTATGATGAGGTTGGGCATCCGTTCAACGGCATCTATGCGGATATGTTCGAGGAAGAGTACAACGACATTCTCAGCTCCATGCAGCGGGAGATCGGCGATGAGGACTACATCCGCTATCTGGACGCAATTTCCGCCCATGACACCCACGCCGGTTACTTCTCCGTGGACAAAAAGGGCAAGATGACCGACAGCAAGCTCTCCGACAAAAAAGAAGGCACATCTGACGATATTGACGCCTATGACCTGATCATGAAGAATAAGGAGCTGCTTCTGGATCGTGATCCCAAAAAGTCCCCGGTGCGTTTCATTTTCTCCCATTCTGCGCTGCGTGAAGGTTGGGATAACCCGAACGTGTTCCAGATTTGTACGCTGAAACAAAGCAGCAGCGAGGTTCGCAAGCGGCAAGAGGTCGGTCGCGGATTGCGCCTTTGCGTCAATCAAGACGGCGAGCGTATGGATGCCAACGTCCTCGGCAATGATGTTCATTCTATCAATGTGCTGACCGTTATTGCCAGCGAAAGCTATGACAGCTTTGCAAAAGGCTTGCAAAGTGAGCTTGCCGATGCGGTTGCAGGACGCCCTGTGGCTGTTACTGCCGACCTCTTCAAGGGCAAGGTCATTGTGGATGCCAGAGGCAACGAACAGGTTGTAGACGGCGATACGGCTCAGGCAATCTTTGAGGATTTGATCGCCAACGGATATGTCAAGCGCGGTGTACTGACTGACAAATATTATGCCGACAAAACAAACGGCGCGATTCAGGTTGCGGAGGAAGTGGCGGACAGCCGCGATTCTGTGATCAATATTCTTGATTCCGTCTATGACAGCCGCGCTATGCAGCCGGAGAATGCCCGCGACAAGAACGTCGAGCTGCAAGTTGATCCCGACAAGCTCGCCATGCCGGAGTTCAAAGCTCTCTGGAAACGTATCAGCCCGAAATCTGTGTATGTGGTTGATTTTGATACTGATGAGCTTGTAAACAAGGCGATTGCTTCCATCAACAGGAATCTTCATGTGCCGAAAATCTTCTTCAAAGTTGAAACCGGCGCGATGGATGAGATCAAGTCAAAGGACTCGCTTCTTGACGGAAGTGCATTCTCGAAGTCAAAGTCTTCTACTTATGACAGCAGCAAGCAAATCCGCGTGGGCAGTAGCGTGAAGTATGATCTGATCGGCAAGCTGGTCGGAGAGACAGGCTTGACGCGAAAGGCAGTCGTTGCAATTCTGACCGGCATTGAGAAATCCGTTTTTGAGCAGTTCAAGTTCAATCCGGAAGAGTTCATTATCAAAGCAGCCGCCCTAATCAATGATGAAAAGGCAACTGCAATTATCCAGCACATCACCTACAATGTGCTGGATGAGCGTTACGACACGGACATCTTTACCGAACCGACCATCAAGGGCAAGCTCGGTACAAATGCAATGAAAGCGCAGCGGCATCTATACGATCATATCGTGTATGATTCCACAAACGAGCGCGATTTTGCGACCGATCTGGACACCAACACAGATGTTGCGGTTTATGTGAAGCTGCCGGACAGCTTCTATATCGCAACGCCAGTAGGACACTATAATCCGGACTGGGCGATAGCTTTCTATGAAGGTACCGTCAAGCATATCTACTTTGTTGCTGAGACGAAAGGCTCTATGTCCTCCATGCAACTCCGGCTGATTGAGCAGTCCAAGATTCACTGTGCAAGAGAGCATTTCAAGGCTATCAGCAGTAATAACGTGATCTACGATGTTGTGGACAGCTACAAGAGCCTTATGGAAATAGTTATGAGATGAATGGTATACGAAACCCCATCATAGGTATACACAAAGGTGTACGCTCAGAGCCATAGCCGTATTCAACTGAGAAAAGCAGAACTAAAAATACGATAGATTATGTGGTGAAGGTCGGTGTACCGGTTGTCAGCATTGAGGGGTAATGATACCTTTTAATTTTTCCAAAATCCATACACCGCAAGGCTTACACCCCACAGTGCCGCTGGACTTGAAACGTCAGAAATCCATAACTGAATAAAGTGAAAAAAGGCTTTCGAAGTCAGTGTTTGACCTCGAAAGCCCTTATTTTTATGCCTTTTTCGGTGGTTTTAACTCCGGAGAAGACTTTTTCTATTGTATCAAAATCAGTAGGAACATTGATCCTTAGCTAAGCATATTGCCGAGGTAAATAAGGAAGGCGACTAACTCGGTTTAACCGCAGATGAACTTGCCTTCTATGATCTTACTTACGCTTGACTTATACGCAACATATCTGCTATAATAGCAGAAGAAAACATGCGTATGCAAAAATTAAACGGAGGCAGTTATGGAATCGCTTAGCATGGTTAGTCATACGAATGCATTAATCAAAAACCGAGAAACAATAGATATCAATCTGTATGAACAATTCATCAAATACCTCGACGCCAGCCCCAAAACTGTAGAAACATATAAAAAATCATTGAAGCAAATGTTTAGCTACTTACTGTCAAATAATGTGACTTCTCCACGTTGTGAAGATTTGTTGGCATATCGTAACTATCTGTTTGCGAAGGGACTTAAACCAACAACAATCCAAAATTATATAACCGCTGCAAAGATATTTTTTACTTGGACAAATGAAGAAGGTTATTATCCGAATATAGCAGAACATATTAAAGGAGCAAAAATAGATAAAGAACATAAAAAAGACTATCTTACCGGGGCTCAGGTCAAGAATGTTCTGAGTTGTGTTGATTTCGGTACTACACAGGGTTTGAGAGATTATGCAATCATCGTTCTGATGATTACAGGTGGGCTCAGAACCGTTGAAGTTACCAGAGCAAACATTGGCGACATACGTAATATCGGTGAAAGTACAGTCCTCTTTATACAAGGAAAAGGTAAGATTGAGAAGAATGATTATGTAAAATTGCCCGATGCAGTCGAGAAAGCAATAAGAACTTACTTATCCTCAAGAAAAGATGATAAATCAGATACTTCCCCGCTATTTGTAAGCAGTAGTAACAATAACAACGGAAAAAGATTAAGTTCACGCTCAGTCAGTGGAATTGTAAAAGAATATCTGATTAAAGCCGGATATGACACTCCTCGGCTTACAGCACACAGTATGCGTCATACAGCTGTAACACTCTCATTACTCGCCGGCAAAGATATTACCGAAGTTCAACAGTTTGCAAGACATGAGAGTATCAACACAACGATGATCTATAATCATGCTCTTGATAAAGAAAAGAACGGCTGCAGCGAAGCAATATCGAGTTCCATATTCTGATACTCAGCAAAGCCAATGTGTATTTTGGCTTAACCGATGTATCATGTTTGATTACTGAAAAGAGAAACCTTGCTGTGCTGCTTAATTTTCTTTTCAGTAATTTCATTTAAAAACGGGATAAAAATCCTTCCAACTTCCGCAAATATTCCTTAGCGGAAGTTGAAAAAATAAAGTTTACGACAATAATTCAGAAGTTGTTTGTTATTAAAATACTTGCAAATAGAGATGCTATTTTCTTCGTTTCTTCTGATCAAAATATGCTTCTACCGGATTTTGTGGATACCTTTAATGGATTCTTTGTACACCTGAAGCGGATTTCGTGAATACCCTACTTCTTAAACCTGAACATAGGAAAGCTCGTACGCATCCTGTTACGTACGAGCTTTTTGATTCAGTTCTTCAAAACCGGTTACATTACTCATCTTCAGAGATTTTAACTACTCTGCCAGTCAGCATTGTATCGTAATTAATAGCAAGCTTATTAGAAAGATTCATCAAATCTGACAGATTAAGAGGTGTTTTAGTGCTGGAGTCTGCTTCGAAATCATACAATTTCTCAATTTTTTTACCAAAAGACCTGCTTCTATAAGTTTGCTTTTTCCTATACCTAACTTTAATAGATTTGTTATGATGACAGTTGAAATATATACCTGAAGATTTTTGTACTCCTTATTTCCCGGAAGCGCATTCAGAATATCTAAAATAATCTCTTTAGTGGATTTTACACTTTGAGCTTTATTATTTTCGTCTACCTTAATCCCGGTATTGATAAGACGATCAATATCGCAACTCATATATTTTGATATACGTTCTAAAACTCCTGGTCCGACTGTAAACATGGCAATCATGCTATCGAAAAACGCTATTTTTCCAATAACAATTCACATCTGTTGTTTACTGTTGACAACTGTAACAGTGAAAAAGGAATGTCTTATACCCAGTATTATAACCGATTCAAAAATCTGACCTGTGCACTTGGAATGGATCATTCTCCTCACGAAACACGTCATACCTTTGCTACACTTGCTAAGGAAGCAAAAGTTGACGAATATTGTCTGAAGCTGATCCTCGGTCACAACATTGCAGACTTAACGGAACGCGTATATACACATCGAAAGAAGGAACAGCTTTTAGAAGAGATCAAAAAGATCGAATAAACAACCAATAGTCCTAAGCCATCATTCGTTTGTGATTATTGAACTTATATCCAGGATTGTGTATTGAACTTTGCAAAAAATCAAGGCGGTCACCAAATGCTAACACTACATAAGGAAGTAATTTGAAAACACATCAGATACAAGCATTACGGGCGTTGCAAAGGCGGAAAGACAGTGTAGAAGGCAGAAATGCTTTTTGTACTGTCTCTCTTTATGTCCAAAAATAAAATCGCACATTCGTCATCCCGGATTTCTCTTGATACAATAAAGGTACAAAGGAGGCGAACGTATGCGAAAGCAAAAATATTACTTAGCGATTGACAATTATGAGTACAGCGTTATTATCGACAGTCTGAATAATTTGATAAATAAACTTATTATAGACAGAAGATATACGGATGCTGTTGATGAGCTGATTATCAAATTTGCTCACACACCGATTAAAAAATTCAAAATAAAGATGACGGATGTTTAAGATTATGGAAAAGACTATTTTTGAACAGATGGCGGTACATACGAACAACAGGGCAATTATCTCATTCCTTGCCTTACGCTTCCGACCGAAGAAGAAAAGCCGATAGGTATTTGGGGACAGCGACATCTGCGTTATCTAAAAACACACCGCAAAATTACATACACCAACTTGCTTATAAGTGGCAAATTAAATTCGTATCTTTCCGATATAAACAATCAAGCTGAAGAAATGTTTTTTCGGCTCGTAAATCAAATGGCAAAAAGTGAAGGTGTGAACGAACAACTTAAAGTGTCAAATGCAATGCTGTGGGTACAAAAAATGAATAATATTCGCAACAAAGTATCTGAAATTATAAATGCAGAAGTTATATTTCCCGAGTGAAAGCACAAGCCGCTTGCAGAAATGCAGGCGGCTTGATACATAAGTTTGCCTCTTGGCAAAATACGCATATCCGAATACAATTATAATTGTAAGATTATTCGGTTATGCGTACTTTTTGGAAGATAGAAATGAATTACATATCAGTCAGAGAAGCGGCGCAAAAATGGGAAATCTCTGAACGCGTGTTCAAAAACTATGTGAAGAAATCAGAATAGACGGAATAAAAAAATTCGGGCATTCTTGGATGATTCCTAAAACGGCGAACAAGCCGATAGATTTATGAAGAAAAGATAATTCGTCCCAATAAGGCAGGTGAAATGTTATGTATAACCCGCAGCTTGAAACATTTATAAGAGTAGCGGACGCAGGCAGCTTTAACAAAGCGGCGGAGGAATCCTTTATTACACCTACAGCTGTTATCAAACAAATCAATTTGCTGGAGGATTCGTTGGGCGTTAAACTATTTGATCGGACACACAGAGGGCTACACTTAACAAAGGCCGGACACTCTCTATATCAGGATTCAAAATACATTATACAATATTGTAGAGATTCCATTACAAGAGCCAAAAATGCAATGCAGGAAGATAGCAATATTATTCGTATCGGTTCATCGCCTATCACCCCTGCACAGCTTCTTATGGAACTTTGGTCGAGAGTTCAAGCCTTGCACCCAAATATCAAATTTCAAATTGTACCCTTTGAGAACACTCCCGAAAACGCACGGGAGATTTTAGCCAATTTAGGCAAAAACATTGATATAGTCGGCGGTATCTTCGATGATACAATGTTGAATGTTCGTGCTTGTGCGGGCTTGGAATTGATTAGAGGCCCGTTTCATTGTGCTGTTTCTATTCACCACCGATTGGCAACCAAAGATAAATTGCAGCTTTCTGACCTCTACGGCGAAAATCTGCTGCTTATGCACCGTGGCTGGAGCCACTATGTCGATCAGCTCCGAGACGACCTTTGGCAGAATCACCCACAAATAAATATTGTGGATTTTGACTTTTACGGAATGGATATATTTAATCGTTGTGAGAATACAAATGATGTATTGCTGGCTATTCCCGGATGGGCGAATGTTCACCCTCTACTGAAAGTAATACCTGTGGAGTGGAACCATTGTATTCCCTATGGAATCCTCCATTCTCCCACTCCAACGCCTACCGTACAGCAGTTTTTGGATGCTGCCGAAAAGGTGAGCAAGGAATTGTACCACTAAACAGATTGTTATAACTTTTGGGTATAAACTGATGAACGAAACGAGACTTCTCATGAAGTCTCGTTTTTTTTATAATGTAATCAGAAAGGTTGGTGACGACTTTGAGAGCAAATGCTTTTGTTGCGATACTGATTTGCATAGCCGTTTTCTTGGCAGGGTGCAGCGCAGATATTAACAGCACTGAATCGGACACAAATTTCAAAGGAGCAGAAACTACTGTGCAAACAAATCAGAATGATACAGAACAATATACGCAAGATACGGAAATCTCCGATGTGATAAATGACACCGCCTTTGGCGATTACGGCAGGCTGATATTTCCTGTGAACAGCAGCTATTACAGCGGCGATACATTAGGCAAACTGGGGCTCACTTGGTACAACAATATTGACCCCGACAAAACGGTAGAGATTGCAAACTATATGAAAAGCCATGCTGAAAACGGAGATGTAATCTTTTACGATATTTATACCGATGAAGAAAAAGCGGCTGATCCCGCAAAAGAAGATACAGGCTTGTTCTTCTTCAAAGGAAATCCCGGTGAACGGTTTGCGGTATGCAACGCAGGCGGTGGATTTGCCTATGTAGGTGCAATGCACGACAGTTTTCCCCACGCTTTGGAATTATCCAAAATGGGCTACAACGCCTTTGCCTTGATCTACCGCCCCGGCGCCGGGACCGCCTGCGAGGATTTAGCGAGAGCAATCAGCTTTATATTTGAAAATGCCGACGAATTAGAAGTAAACACCGATTGCTATTCCCTTTGGGGCGGCTCGGCAGGAGGAAGAATGGCGGCTTGGCTCGGCTCTTACGGCACGGCTGCGTTCGGGGAAAAAGATTTACCGCAGGCCGGGGCTGTGATTATGCAGTACACAGGTCACAGCGAATACAGCGAAAGCGACCCGCCGACTTACGCTTGTGTGGGCGAAAATGACGGTATTGCAAACTGGCGTACGATGGAGGCTCGGCTGAATCGCTTAAACGAGCTTGGAATCCCAACAGAGTTTCATCATTACGAGGGACTTCGCCACGGCTTCGGTCTCGGAACGGGAACGATTGCGGAGGGTTGGATAAACGGCGCTGTGAATTTTTGGGAAAATCAAATGCAATGATTAGCTCAAATTATCAATAAATCAGAGAAAGGACTATGACAATGAATAACTTTATTTTTGAAAATTCTACAAAGGTGTTTTTCGGAAAAGGCTGTGTAAAGGAATACCTTTGCTGCCTGACGAAAGCCTACGGCGATACCGTTATGCTATGTTATGTCGGCGGCTCAATCAAGAAAAACGGTATCTATGACGAGGTAACAAACATCTTGGAAGCCGCAGGAAAAACCGTTGTGGAGTTTAGCGGTATTATGGCGAATCCCACCTATGCGAAGGTATTGGAGGGTACGAAGCTGGCAAAGAAAAATGATGTCAGTCTGCTTTTGGGAATCGGCGGCGGTTCGGTTATGGACTGCTGCAAGGCGATTTCGATTGCCGCCCGTTATGACGGCGATGTATGGGAAGATTTCTGGAAAAGACCGGGTGTTTTTGACTTCGAGCCGTTACCTCTCGGCGTGATCGTTACCGTGGCAGGTACGGGCAGCGAGTGCAACGGCGGCGCAGTCATTACCAATGAGGAATTGAAAATCAAGACAGGCAGAGATTATCCGCAATGCAACCCAAAATTCGCCCTGCTTGACCCCACCTATACTTACAGCGTTCCCAAAAAGCAAATGGTTTCCGGTGGCTTTGATATTCTTTCGCACATTATGGAGATTTATTTCAGCGAGCCGAATGAGGACAATGTATCGGACGATATTTCAGAGGCGCTTATGCGAAGTGTAATCCACAACCTGCGTGCTGCTATTCAGAATCCGCAGGACTACACTGCACGAAGCAATTTGATGTGGGCGGCGACAATGGCGGAAAACCGCATTATCAAACTGGGCAAGCGAATGGATTTTGAGTGCCACCAAATGGAACACCAGCTCGGTGCATACACAAACTGCAACCACGGCGAGGGGCTTGCAGTTCTGCACCCAGTCTACTATCGCCATATTTACAAATACGGCTTGCCGAAATTCAAACGGTTTGCAACCGAGGTTATGGGAGTTTCAACAGAGGGCAAAACGGACGAAGAAATCGCCCTTGCAGGTATTGAAGCTTTGAAAGATTTCATTGTAGAAATCGGACTGCCCGTGTCTTTGCAGGACTTGGGCGTGAATGAAAATACCGATTTGAAAGAAATTGCAGATTCCTGTGCCCTTATGCCCGGCAGTTACAAAAAAATGACCCACGAAGAAATCCTTGAAATCTTCAAGGAATGTTATTAAAAACAGAAAGGAAAAAACGATGAAAAAGATTATTTCGCTTTTTATGGCACTTGCTATGGTGCTGTCGCTGGCGGCCTGCTCAACAAATCAATCCCCCGGCGAATCAACACGCGAAGAAAGCAGTTCGCAGACAAACGAGAGCACCCCTACGCCGAGTAACACAAACGGGAAAAATCTTGCGGTGTACTTCTCGATGCCCGATAATGTTGATGACAGTACGGTTGTAATCGACGGTGAAACTCTGGGCAATACGCAGTATATGGCGTATGTGATTCAGGAAACCGTCGGTGCTGACATTTTCCGTATTGAGCCGGAAACGCCCTATCCCACCGACCACGACAAGCTTGTTGACCTTGCAAAAGAAGAACAAAACGACAATGCAAGACCGAAAATCAAAGATATGATTGAAAACTTTGATACCTACGAAAATATCTTTGTCGGTTATCCCAACTGGTGGGGCGATATGCCGATGATTCTCTACTCTTTCTTTGACGAGTACGATTTTTCCGGCAAGACGATTATTCCCTTTAACACCCACGGCGGCAGCAGCTTTTCTGGTACAATTTCCACAATCAAAGAACTTGAGCCAAACGCCGAGGTATTGGACGGCAAATCTATTTCCCGCAATGACATTCAGGACGCAGAACAGGAAATCGTTGATTGGGTAAATTCTCTTGATCTGAAACAAGCCAAAGAACAGCCCGATTCTTCTGCCGAAGCACAGCAGTCTACCGATGAAGCAGGAAAAACATTGGTTGTCTACTACTCCGCAACCGGCAATACCGAGAATGTGGCGAACTATATTGCTGCCGCAACAAACGGCGATTTGTTTAAGTTAGAACCTACCGAGCCGTACAGCGACGCTGACCTTAACTGGACGGACGATAACAGCCGTGTTGTGCGTGAACACGATAACCCCGATGAGCGTGATATTGCCCTTGTAAAAAGCACCGTAGAAAATTGGGACGAATACGACACGATTTTTATCGGCTATCCCATTTGGTGGGGCATTGCCGCTTGGCCGGTTAATGGCTTTATTGAGGCAAACGATTTTACAGGGAAAACAGTCATTCCTTTCTGCACTTCTTCCAGTTCGGGACTTGGCGAAAGCGGCAAACTGCTTGCAGAAATGGCAGGTACGGGTGATTGGCAGGAAGGTCAGCGTTTCCGTTCCGGCGCCAGTGAAAGCGACGTAGTGGCTTGGGTAGAGAGCCTTGAAAAAATAACGCTATGAAAAAAGGTATTCTAATTTTGACTACGCTGATAGCCTCGTCGCTCATTCTTTCGGCGTGTGATTCACAGACCCCCGACACCTCGGCAAGCAGCGAGGTGTCGGGAACAGAAAACAGTTTAGAAGCTGAAAACAACGGTGTGCCGTCTGATACAGAGAAAGATACAAACCGCTTTCCGGCTTCGCTCACCTCGATTCCTGACAGTTATTTGACCGAGGCGGAACAACAGGGCACTTTGCAAGACCTTTATTACGATACTTACGAATCCTTTTCCTACAATGAAAAGAGCCAAAGGCTTCTAAAGCACGCTGTCGTATATCTGCCCTATGGCTATGACGAAAGCAAGCAATATCCTGTGTTCTACCTTATGCACGGTGGTTGGAGCAACGAATATACCTATCTCGGCAGCCCCGATGAGCCGCATGGAATGAAGCATATTCTCGACCACGGGATTGCGAACGGCGAAATTCAGCCGATGATTGTTGTTTGTCCTACATACAACAACACAAGCCCGGAGGACAGCGGAGATTACAGCCTTGCTTTGAGGTTGACCGACAATTATCACAATGAGCTGATAAACGACCTTATCCCAGCGGTGGAAGGCAAATACAGCACCTATGCCGAGGACACCACCCCCGAAGCGATTGCCGCTTCTCGTGATTACCGGGCTTTCTGCGGCTTTTCAATGGGTTCTATGGCAACTTGGCGCACCTTTGAACATTCCCTTGACTACTTCCGCTATTTTATACCGTCAAGCGGCGGCCCTGCGGCAAGCACAGAAACCTATGAGAGAGTAATTAAAGATTCGGGACACGAATGGGACGATTTCTTTATCTTTGCCGCTTCGGGTACGAATGATTTCGCCTATTCGGGATTTAAGAATGGAATTGACGCTATGAGAGAAAGCGACAGCGGACTTTTCCGTTTTGCCGATAATGAAGCAGAGGGCAATCTCTATTATCTTGAATCTGACGGCGATCATTCGGGATATTACGCTATGCTCTACTTTTACAATGGATTGCGCTGGATATGGAGGTGATGAAAATGAGGTGCAGGCGAACAGTTAAAATCATCATTGATATTGCGATGTATCTGATTTTTGTCGCTCTTATGCAGGAATATTTATGGTCGGACGGATTACACGAATGGCTCGGTATCACGCTGTTTGCCTTGTTTATCGCCCATACCATCTTGAATTTCCGTTGGTATCAATCCCTTTTCAAGGGAAAATACACTCCGGCAAGGACAACATCAGCGATTATCAATATTGCGCTTCTTGCCGCTATGCTGTGTTGTATGGTAAGTTCGGTGCTGGTTTCAGGAAAGGTTTTTGCTTTTCTGAATTTGGGCGGGGCAAGATTCGGCAGAACGCTTCACCTCGTATCGACTGCGTGGGCATTTGTCTTGATGAGCCTGCATATGGGACTTCATTTGACACCTTTGATAAACAAACTGAAAAAGAATAAGAAACTCCTGCGGGCAGGCCAAATCCTTGCCGTTTTACCGGCGGCATACGGCGTTTATGTGTTTATCGGCAGAGCCTTTTATGAGGAACTGTTTTACCTTACCGAGTTTAAGTTTTTTGATACCGATAAATCGGCAGTCTTATACTTTTTTGAAACGGTCGCAATGTCCTTTCCCTTTGCTTTTATCGCTTATTATGGGAGAAAACTCCTGCAAATGAAGAAAAATAAAAATGAAAATTCAAGGAGGCACTATGAATAAATTATTGAAATCCATTATTTCACTTGTTTTATGTATCGGTTGTGTATTTGCTCTGGCCGCCTGCGGTCAACAGAACGACATCACTACGGATAGCACCGATACAGCCGTAAGCAATAATACCGTCACAGACGACAATACAGATGATTCCGCCGACAGCACCCCCGAAGAAAGCACAGCCGGAGATTCAAATATCTTGGTAGCCTATTTCTCGTGGTCGGGCAACACACAGCAGGTTGCAAACTGGATTTCCGATAAAACAGGCGGCGAACTGTTCAGAATTACTCCCGAAGTGGACTACACAGAGGACAATGTATTTGACCGGGCGCAGGACGAACTAAACAATGGTACTCGCCCGCCCCTTTCCTCTCATATAGACAGCGAAACTATGGCTGAATATGATGTTATCTTTTTGGGTTTCCCAATTTGGTGGTATGACCTGCCAATGCCTGTTTGGTCTTTCCTTGAAGAATACGACCTGTCCGGCAAGACAATTATTCCATTCTTTACCCATAACGGCAGTTCGTCAGGTGCAAGCAGCATTTCTACCGTAGCTGAGCTTTGCCCGGATTCCACCGTACTGACCGATGACTACTTTACTTATTCGGGCAACAATGTAGCGAACGCTGAAAGCGATGTTGACGAATGGCTGACCAAGCTCGGTTACAAAAACTAAACAAGGAGAATTTGAACAATGAAAAATGTACTTATCTTATCCGGCAGCCCCCGCAAAGGCGGCAATTCCGATTTGCTCTGCGATGAATTTATGCGTGGTGCAAAGGAAGCGGGAAACAATGTAACCAAAATCAATGTGGCAAGCAAAAAGATTGCCCCTTGTCACGCCTGTTATTTCTGCCGTGAACACGGCGGCGAATGTGCCTATAAAGACGATATGGCTGAAATCCTGCAAGCGATGATCGACGCTGATGTGCTTGTGCTGGCAAGTCCCGTTTATTTCTATTCCATTGACGCACAGTTAAAGGCGGTGATTGACCGAACAGTTGCACGCTGGCTGGAGGTTAAGGATAAAGAGTTTTACTACATTATGACCGCCGCCGATGAAGATAAATCGTCTATGGAAACCACCCTTGCCTGCTTCCGTGGCTATGCAGACTGCGTAAACGGCGCAAAGGAAATGGGTGTGATTTACGGTACAGGCGTTTATGAAAAGGGCAAGATACTGAATACCCGCGCTATGGCACAAGCCTATGAAATGGGTAAAAATGTTTAGCAGATAAAATCAGGAGGAATAAAGAATGAACATTTTGTTTATCAACGGAAGCCCAAATTCGAACGGGAATACTGCTGCCCTCGCAAAAGAGCTTCTGCAAGGAAAAGAATACGAAACGCTGAATCTGACCGATTATAAAATCGGAAGTTACGGACAGAAATTGGAGGGCGACGGGCTGGGTCAGGTCATTGCAAAAATGGAACAGGCAGAGGTAATTGTTATCGGCTCTCCGCTGTATTGGCACAACATCTGCGGCTCAGTGCGAAATATGCTGGATCGCTTCTACGGTTTGGTGCAAAACGGCTCATTGTCGGGCAGAACACTTTATTTCCTCTTTCAGGGCGCTGCGCCGGAAAAATGGATGCTGGAAGCCGGAGAATATACGATGAAACGCTTTGCCGGACTTTACGGAATGAAATATGCCGGTATGGCAACCAACCGTTCCGAAGCGGCTAAATTATCAAAGAAGCTCTAATATCACATTTTAGGAGGATAGCAATATGGCAGTAAAGCAAACGGCGGGAAGAACCGCCCTCGGAGAATTTGCACCGAAATTTGCAGAACTCAATGACGATGTACTTTTCGGTCAGATATGGAGCAGAGAGGACAAACTCTCCTTGAAAGAACGCTCTTTGATTACCGTGGTAGCGCTTCTTTCACAAGGGCTTACCGATACCTCATTTGTTCATCATCTGGAATCGGCAAAGGCGAACGGCATTACCAAAAGCGAAATTGCCGAGATTATCACACACGCAGCCTTTTATGCAGGCTGGCCCAAAGCGTGGGCGGCTTTCCGTTTGGCAAAAGATATTTGGAAAGAGGACGCAAATGAAGCGGACGAAAAGACCGCTTATGAAAAATCTATGCTCTTTCCGATTGGACAGCCAAACGATACCTTTGCACAGTATTTTGCGGGACAAAGTTATCTTGCCCCTATTTCAAAAGAGCAGGTGGGCATTTTCAATGTGACCTTTGAACCGGGGTGTCGGAATAACTGGCATATCCACCGCGCCGAGAAAGGCGGCGGTCAGATTTTGGTCTGCGTTGCCGGCAGAGGTTTTTATCAGGAATGGGGCAAGACACCAATCTGTATGACAGCGGGTGATGTTATCAATATCCCGACAGGCGTGAAACATTGGCACGGTGCAGCTCCGGATAGCTGGTTCTCTCATCTTGCGGTGGAAGTACCGGGAGATAATACCCATACCGAATGGTGCGAGCCTGTCAGCAACGAAGATTATGCAAATATAAAATAAGGAGAAATAAATTATGGAATATGTAACTTTGAATAACGGAATCAAAATGCCAATGGCAGGAATCGGAGTTTTTATGATGTCACCAGCAGAGGCACAAAGTGCGGTTGAAAATGCTCTCAAAAGCGGTGTTCGGCTGATTGATACGGCAAACGGCTATATGAATGAAAGCGGAACAGGCCGGGGAATCAAAAGCAGCGGTGTTGCGAGAAAGGATATTTTTCTCGTAACAAAACTGTGGCCGACTGTATATGAAAAAGAAACGGCGATTGACGAGAGCCTGAAGCGCCTTGATACAGACTACATTGATCTGCTTTTTCTTCATCAGCCTACCGATAACTGGCGTGAAGGATATAAAGCCATTGAGAAGGCTTATAAGGAAGGGAAAGTGAAAGCAATCGGACTTTCAAATTTCCCCGATGAGCTTTTGCAAGAGGCTATTGATACTATGGAAATCAAGCCGCAGGTAGTACAGGTAGAGGCGCACCCGTATTATCCGCAGACAAAATTAAAAGAGATTCTTTCACAAACAGATATGGCTCTTATGGCGTGGTATCCGTTGGGACACGGCGATAAAAATTTGATTGAAGAGCCGCTGTTCTCGCAGCTTGGGGAAAAATACGGGAAAACCAACGCACAGATTATCCTGCGCTGGCATACACAATGCGGCAACATTGTAATTCCGGGTTCTAAAAACCCGGAGCATATTCGTGAGAACTTTAATATTTTCGATTTTTCTTTGACAGATGAGGAATTGTCGGAGATTCAAAAGCTGGATAAGAATACACGCTATTATACGGCTACGCCGGAACTGATAGAGGCATACAGCAAACTGGAACTGAAAGAAGATTTGTAATGCAATGACTGTTACAATAACAGCGAAAAGAGTGAAAATAATGGAATATGTAACTTTGAACAATGGAATCAAAATGCCGAAGCTGGGCTACGGCGTATATCAGGTGTCAAACGAAGAATGTGAACGCTGCGTACTGGACGCAATCAGCGTAGGGTATCGCTCGATTGATACAGCGCAGTCATACGGCAATGAGGAAGCGGTCGGAAACGCTATTAACAAATGCGGCTTCCCCGTGAGGAGCTTTTTATTACAACAAAGGTGTGGATTACAAACGGCGGTTATGAGAAAGCAAAGGAATCACTTGAGGAATCTTTGAGAAAACTGCAAACCGAGTATATTGACCTCGTTTTGATTCATCAGCCCTTTAACGATTACTACGGCACTTACCGTGCAATGGAAGAAGCCTATAAAGAGGGTTGGATTCGTGCAATCGGCGTTTCAAATTTCTATCCCGACAGACTGATTGATTTGTGTAGTTTCGTAGAGGTCAAACCTGCAATCAATCAAGTAGAAACGCATATTTTCCAGCAGCAGAAAACCGCCCACGAATATATGGAAAAATACGGCGTACAGCACGAATCTTGGGGTCCGTTTGCCGAGGGAAGAAACGATTTCTTTACCAATCCCTGTCTCTTATACACATCTCCGAGCCCACGAGACACT
>ERZ1027236.355-NODE-355-length-16964-cov-6.238039_pt1 | contig 16964 bp, 17 predicted proteins | sample MGYA00519265_ERZ1027236 | MGnify/ENA primary metagenome ERZ1027236 (study PRJEB26926, sample SAMN06164642) | human gut metagenome | biome: ENVO:00009003; feature: ENVO:2100002; material: ENVO:00002003 | host: Homo sapiens | place: USA | collected 2012 ... | reverse complement strand
GAGATTAGCGAGTGTCTCGTGGGCTCGGAGATGTGTATAAGAGACAGAAAATACCGACCAAATAAAAAACACCGCCGGAACATCACATCCCGGCGGTATTTTCATATATCAAGTTTTATGAAGGACAGTATTATACACTCAGTCAACCTTAGGCATACGATCCATGCTGACTTTAAGTTCCTCGTCTGTGGGAATGTAGTCGCTCATTTCGTGATCGTTGAACTTCTGGTATGCGACCATATCAAAGTAGCCTGTGCCTGTAAGACCGAAGAGGATAGTCTTTTCTTCGCCTGTTTCCTTGCACTTCATAGCCTCGTCTATTGCAACTCTGATTGCGTGGCTGCTCTCGGGAGCGGGGAGGATACCCTCTGTTCTTGCGAACTGTTCGGCGGCGGCGAATACGCTTGTCTGCTCAACTGAGCGTGCTGTGATATATCCATCGTGGTAGAGCTGTGAAAGAACACTGCTCATGCCGTGGTAGCGCAGACCGCCTGCGTGGTTTGCGGAGGGAATGAACGTACTGCCGAGCGTGTACATCTTAGCGAGCGGGCAAACAGCGCCTGTGTCGCAGAAGTCGTAAGCATAAACGCCTCTTGTGAGCGAGGGGCAGGACGCAGGCTCAACGGCGATGAATTCATAGTCGGCTTCGCCACGGAGCTTTTCGCCCATAAAGGGAGAGATAAGACCGCCGAGGTTAGATCCGCCGCCTGCACAGCCGATGATCATATCGGGCTTTATGCCGTACTTTTCGCAGGCTGTCTTTGTTTCAAGACCGATGATCGACTGGTGCAGAAGTACCTGCGACAGTACCGAGCCGAGAACATATCTGTAGCCCTCGTGCGTTGTTGCGCATTCAACTGCTTCGGAAATCGCACAGCCGAGCGAGCCTGTCGTGCCGGGGAATTCTGCGTTTATCTTCTTTCCTACCTCTGTTTCCATTGAGGGAGAGGGAGTAACGTTTGCGCCGTAGGTTCTCATAACCTCACGTCTGAAGGGCTTCTGCTCGTATGAGCATTTAACCATAAATACCTTGCAGTCAAGTCCGAGATATGCGCAAGCCATTGAAAGCGCTGTGCCCCACTGACCTGCACCTGTTTCTGTTGTAACACCCTTCAAGCCTTGGTTCTTGGCGTAATAAGCCTGAGCTATCGCACTGTTCAGCTTGTGTGAACCGCTTGTGTTGTTGCCCTCGAATTTGTAGTATATCTTGGCAGGTGTACCGAGTGCCTTTTCAAGACAATATGCTCTTACTAAGGGAGCAGGTCTGTACATCTTGTAGAAGTCGATTATCTCCTGGGGAATGTCGATGTAGGGAGTTGTATCGTCAAGCTCCTGCTTTGCAAGCTCTGTACAGAATACGTGGCTCAATTCCTCGAGCGTACAGGGCTGATGTGTTGCAGGGTTTAACAGCGGAGCAGGCTTGTTCTTCATATCCGCTCTTACGTTGTACCACTGACGGGGAAGCTCGTTTTCTTCAAGATAAATTTTGTACGGGATTTCTCTGTTTGCCATAATAATTTTCCTTTCTACGAGGCGGCAGTGTGCCGCTCCAAGTTCCGCCTTTGATTCACTTTCTGCTATGGAAATTGCTTGTGGGACGGCGGGGATAAAACATGGTGTGTTTTGAACGTTTTGTTTTGTTGTTATGAAATAATCCGCATAACGAGGATAACAAAACATTGTGTGCTTTACCGTGTCGTTTAGCCTTCCCGAAAGCTGTTCTGGCGGAGTGCTTAAGTTCTTCGTGGAACATTCCACTGTCCGACAGTCTGTATCTTATTCAGCAACGCATTATGTCGGCTATGCCTTGCTGTCATGCCATATGCCATGATGATAGCTTCAACGTAGAGATTGAATGTCCGGGAAAACAAAAAACTCCCGTCCCAGTTGGGACAGGAGTATAGTTTACCTGCGGTACCACCCAAATTACCGTATAATAAAACACGGTCACTCGCTACACATACTATCATATGTGCGACCTGTAACGGAGGTATCCGTCGCCACTAAAATATCATAAACTGATATTCTCGGTTTGCCCTCGTGAGTCCATTCACAAGCGTATGTATCATTGCCTTTACACCGACCGGCAACTCTCTGTCATACAGTGACGGGTGCTACTACTCTCACTCATAGGTTTAACATATTCTGTGTTCATTATATCCGCTGTAAAACCGTTTGTCAAGTGTTTTTTTGAAATTTCCGTAATTTTTTTCAAATCCTCCGATATTACTATGTTGAATAGCCCGTTATGAAATAAAGCAATACAGCGTTGCACAATAGACTAAACCGCCTTGATAACTTAAAATACGTTGTGCATTTTACCGATTGAAACAGGACGGGCAATATAGTATAATTGCTTAGCAATCGGCTGATATTGAAAAGCCGTTAATACCGTAGAAAAAGTTGTTTTCTATAAAGATAGCACAAATTCTCTATCCCTAACCCCAAGCCCCTTCCCCTCGGGAAGGGGCTGAGTGTGGGGCTGCCGCCCTCACCCCGCTTGGGGCTACGCCCCAAACCCCATTTTTAAAAGATATATAGGTTTTTCAACAAGCTGTATAGTATCAAAATCCAAAATGAAAGGACCGAATGCAATGCGTACAAATTCCTGATAAGAGCAGAACGAAATACCCTTATAGCCCTTGCCGCCCTATATGATAATACGGGTGATGAAACGGGCTTGGTTTCGTGTCTGCAATGCAGGAATGTATTGCTGTCGGTCTTGTATTATGCCCTTTTTCGCCGTGTGTTTATGCGAAGATCGGGATAAAAAGCCGTGGGAGCGTATGTTCCTGCGGCTTTTTTGATACAGAAAGGGGTATGATATTATGTCTATAATCAGTGTAAACAATTTAACCTATTACTATGACGGCTGTGATGAAGCCGTGTATGAGAATGTGTCATTCACGCTTGACACAACGTGGAAAACGGGGCTTATCGGCAGGAACGGACGTGGCAAAACCACACTTCTGAAGCTGTTGACGGGCGAACTTGAAAACGACGGTGCGGTAAACACAAAGGCAGAGTTCCTGTACTTTCCGTTTGATGTAGAGGACAAGAATATGACCGGCAGTGAGCTTATCGGAATGATCTGTCCTGAGGTGCAGGAGTGGGAGGTAATCCGTGAGCTGTCTTATATGGGTACGGACTGCGACATTCTGTACAGACCGTTCAGTACGCTGTCGGGCGGCGAACAGACAAGGCTTCTGCTGTGCCTGCTGTTTTTGCGTGATAATGCTTTCCTGCTGATAGACGAGCCTACCAACTGCCTTGACCTTGACGCAAGAGAAGCGATAGGCGATTATCTTAAAACAAAGAGCGGATTTATACTCGTGTCGCACGATCGTGACCTGCTCGACAAATGCACCGACCACATACTGTCATTAAACCGCAGTGATACCGAAATAATAAACGGTAACTACAGCGTGTGGAAAGAAAATTTCGACCGTAAAGAAGCAAACGAACTTATGCGTGACAAGAAGCTGAAAAGCGAGATAGGGCATCTCAAAGCCGCCGCAGAACGCAGTAAAAAGTGGGCTGACACAGCGGAGAGCAGAAAGATAGGGATTGACCCGACGAAAACGGAGAAATCGCCTGACAGGAGAGCTGTCGAGGGCGCTAAGGCAAAAGCTATGATGAAACGTATGAAGGCGGTGGAAAGCCGCAGGCAGACAGCTATAGATGAAAAATCGGAGCTTCTGAAAAACCGTGAATACATCGATACGCTGAAAATACCGTCAATAAAGGCAAAATCGGCAACGGTGCTTTCGGTGCAGAATCTTGTGCCGAATTATTGCGGCAACGCTTTATGCGAGCCTGTTTCATTTACGCTGTCTGACGGGGAAAGGCTGTGTCTGTCGGGCAAAAACGGCTGTGGAAAATCGACAATCCTTAAAATCATAGCCGGGGCGGATATAAGCTACAGCGGAAGTATAGCAAAAGCGCCGGGTCTTAAAATATCTGTATTACCGCAGGATACAAATGGGCTTTGCGGAACGCTTGACGAATTCTCAGAGCGGCTCGGTGTTGATGCCGAGCTTGTCCGTGCGATACTCGCTAAACTCGGATTTTCACGCAGGGAGCTTATCGGCCGGTCGGAAAAACTCAGTGCCGGGCAGAAAAAGAAGGTGCTTATAGCGGGCAGTCTTGCTACGCCTGCTAATCTCTATATATGGGACGAACCGCTGAACTTCGTTGATATTATTTCAAGGATACAGCTTGAGCGGCTGCTCGGTGCAAATACGCCGACAATGCTTCTTGCGGAGCATGACAGATATTTCTGCGAGAATACGGGGACTAAGAGGCTGTATATAACAAAAGGATAGGTATATAAGTAACGGCTTGTAAACGCAGGCCGTTACACATTTTACAAACTCTTTAAATACTCTTGGTGATTAATTTTCTCTGACAGTGTTATAATCGGCTTGTACACAAGAGGTATAAATGAACAAATGAAAGGACATCATCATGAGAAACATGAAAACAGGAAAGAAAGTAATGGCAGGCACACTCGCCGCTATTATGGTATCAAGTGCGGCTATGACAGCTTATGCCGCTACAGAGCATTGGAATGACGGTTCGCAGGGCGCTACGACCGAATGGACACAGTGGAAAACAGACTGGGAAACAGTCAAGAACGATTACGAAAAGGTTTCGGTAAACGTAGGCGCAGACGAAACACAGCTTGGCTTTGCGTGGTACTCAAAGACTGTTGAACAGCCTAAGGTAAGAATCGCAAAGACAGAGGATATGAAGGACGCTACAGAATTTACCGGCACACAGGTTTCAATAAACATTGAGGCTCTTGACGGTTATTTCTCAAACAAGGTAACCGTAAAGAATCTTGAAAAGGAAACGCAGTACTATTATCAGGTATTCAAGAACGGCGCATGGCAGAAGGCTGAAAGCGTAAAGACCGGCAACCCCGATTCATTCTCATTTCTTTATGTAGGCGACCCCCAGATTGGTGCATGTAAGAATCAGATAAGCAGTGAAAATGAAAAAATGAAGAATGAGATTGCCGCAAGAAACGATGCTTTCAACTGGAACAAGACGCTTAATAACGCAATGACGGCTCACCCCGAGGTCAGCTTCATGTTAAGTGCAGGCGACCAGGTAAACTACGCCGACAGAGAATATGAATATGCCGGTTATCTTAGTGCTTCCGCACTCGCATCATTACCCGTATCTACCACGATAGGCAACCACGACAGCGGATCATATCAGTATTCTTACCACTTCAACACACCTAACTCATTCGACCTTGACGATACAACTTACGCTCTCGGACACACAAACGCAGGCACAGATTACTACTACACATACGGCGATGCACTGTTCATCGTAATCGACACGAACAACTACAACTGCGCTACTCACAGAAATGTAATCGAAAAGGCAGTAAATGAAAACAAGGACAAGAAGTGGAGAATCGTAATGTTCCACCAGGATATTTACGGCTCCGGTCTTGACCACTCCGACTCTGACGGTATCATCTTAAGAACACAGCTTACTCCTATCTTTGACGAGTTCGACATTGACGTAGCTTTACAGGGCCACGATCACACATATTCAAGAAGCTATCAGTTAAGCGGTGACGGCAAGGAGCATACGGCGTTCGACAGAACAAATGCCTATGGCGAGGATTACCTTACTCAGAACAACTGCTACACGATAAACTCAGACCTTGTTACCGGCACGATAGTTGACCCTGAGGGTACGGTATATATGGAGGCTAACTCAGCTACGGGTTCAAAGTACTATGAGCTTATCCCCGCACAGCAGGATTACATAGCTGAAAGAAGCCAGACCTGGACACCCAGCTACTCGGTAATCAATATGACAGAAACCGCAGTAACGATCACAACTTACGATGCAGATACAAACAAGGTGCTTGAAGGCTCGTCTGCATACACAATCGTAAAGAAGGCTGATACAACCGCACTGAATGAGGCTGTCGAAGCCGCAAAGAAACAGCTTGAGGCTGACAAGTACACAGATGAAAGCGTTGCCAAGGTAAACGAGGCTATCAAGAATGCCGAAACAATCATCGCAGACGATCAGTCTACAAGCGACAAGATCGCAGAAGCTACAGCTTATCTCAACGAAGCGGTTGCCGCTCTTGAAGTAAAGCCTGATGACACAAGCAAGCCTGACGAAACAAGCAAGCCCGACGATACAAGCAAGCCCGACGATACAAGCAAGCCCGACGATACAAGCAAGCCTGACGATACAAGCAAGGCTGATGATACAAGCAAGACCGATGACACAAGTTCGGCTGACGACAACATCACAAACCCCAACACAGGTAATATGGTATCGGTTGCTCCCTTTGCCGCTCTCTCGGTGCTCAGTGCAATCGCTCTGGCAGGTATGGTAGTACCCGAGGCTATCAAGAATAAGAAATCTTCCAAGTAAACACATAAAATAACGGAAGTCCCCACTGTGTAAAAGCGGTGGGGATAACCGTATTCAGAAAGATATGATAAAGATGAATAAGCTGAATTTGACAAAAGGTAAAATCATAGGATATATAATAGCACTTGTCGGTATTGCGTTAAGTGCGGTGCTTATTGTATTGCTCAACTCATTCGACAAGGTAGAGCTTGTATCGACATACAACAGGACGTTTGAAAAAGCGACCGTAACAAAAATCACCAAGGATAACCTTGAGGAAGACGGCGAGCGGTACGGCAATCAGGAGGTAGTTCTAAAGATAAAGACGGGAAGCTATGCAGGCAAGGAACTGAGTGCGATAAGCCCTAACGGAAATCTTTTCGGTGCGCCTTGTACGGTAGGACTTGACGTAGTAGCCATAGTCAGCGCCAATGATGGCGGAGAGCCTGTTGTGACTGTTTACAGCCGTGACAGAGAATATGTTGTATATGCCTTTGTTGCGCTGTTTGTGATCATGCTGTGGCTGGTGGGCGGTAAAAAAGGCATAAAATCTGCGGTATGTCTTGCTCTTACATTCGTACTGACGATTTTCGTTTACTTTCCGCTTGTATACAGAGGCTTTTCGCCGTTCTGGGCGGCGGCAATAATATGCGTCCTGTCTACCGTCATAACGATATTCTTTGTTGCCGGAGCGAATGTGAAATCTGTCAGTGCTATCGCAGGAACGGCATTCGGAGTGCTGGTGGCAGGCGTGCTGGCTCTGATATTCGGTCAACTTGCCGGAATCAACGGTTATAATGTATCCGAGGTAGAAAGTCTGCTGTTTATCGGGCAGAATATACCTATAAATATAGGCGGACTTTTATTCTCGGGTATTCTCATATCAACGCTCGGCGCAGTAATGGATGTGGGAATGTCGCTTGCGTCAACTATAGATGAAATACACGAAAAGAAGCCGGGGCTCAGCGTATCGGAGCTTTTCAGAAGCGGTATAAATGTCGGCAGGGATATGATGGGTACAATGTCGAACACGCTGATACTTGCGTTTGTCGGCGGCTCGATTGTCACGCTGATGATTGACTACTGCTATGACCTTTCATACTATCAGCTTATAAACTCGAACAATATCTGTATAGAGATAATGCAGGGGTTATCGGGAACTATAGGTATAGTGCTGACGGTGCCGTTTACCTCACTGCTTACTGCGGTTATGATAAAGAAGTATCATAAGAAGCATCCTAAGAAGAATGAGCAGGCAAAGGACAGCGGTTCAGGAGAATAAGGAAAAGCCACAGGGAATAATCTCTGTGGCTTTCACTTATTTATAGGCTGTTTACGCTTTTTTCTCGCTTGTCTGTCTGAACATCATATTTATAACTCCCGTCTTTGCGAGGGCGAACATGAGGACGGACGCTATGAGCGCACCGCCTACCGTGCTTACGCCGAAGGGGATAACGTAGGTGAATAAAGCCGCCTCTTTGCCCATTACAAATGTAGCAATAGGGAAAGCCGCCATAGCGCCGAGGATACCTGTGCCGATTATCTCGCCGAGGAAAGCTATCGGAACACGCTTAGCAAACGACCATTTCGGGAAAATGTATCTGAAAGCAAGTCCGCAGCAGAGTGCGCCTACCATACTTCCGGGGAAAGCAAGCAGTGTGCCTGTACCCATTATAAGTCTTATAAGCGATGTGACAAATGCCATTCCCACAGCGTACCACGGTCCGAGCAGTGTGCCTGCTATCACGTTTACCATATGCTGAATGGGAAAACACTTTGACGCTCCTATCGGGATTGAAAATCCGCTCAGCACTACTGCTAATGCGATGAGAACGCCTGAAATTGCGAGTTTCTGAATACTTACCTTTTTATTCATACAAAAATACCTCTTTTCTTTTGTCCGTCAAAAAAGCTCCCACACTGTCTGCGGGAGCCGATGTTTTTATGCGCACTAAAACAACCGTTCCCTACGTTGGCATTATCCAAATCAGGTTCAAAGGTCGGAATTGCAATTCCCTCTCAGCCCGTTCACGAGCTCCCTTGCTTTATAGATGTAAAAATCGTATAGGATCTGTCTGACAGACACAGTATATAACACATTTGCGGCGGTGTCAATGCTGTTTTTGAGATACCATTGTTATGTATATGTCAAAATATCCCATTTGTAACATACAAGTGCAAATACGCATAAAATGTACTGTAAAGCCGAAAAAACACGAATGAAAGGAGCAAAACGAATATGAATAAGGACGGATTTTTCTGCTGCACAGAAAGCGACGGCAGTATTCCTGTAAAAAAGAAGGCAGGATATGCTTACGCACCGTTCCAGCGGCTCGGAAAGCTGTACGATCCGGAAACGGCAATGAGAGCGGGAACTGTTTTCCCCGAACTTAACATTACGTTGGACGAATATGAAAGGGGGCTTTACAATGGCGTATAATCTGCCGTCAAGAGCTTCTCAGCTGTTAAGACAGCTGTCTGCCGCAGACTTCTATGCACAGGATTTAAAGCTGTTCCTCGACACCCACCCGGACGATGAAAAGGCTCTCGAGCTGTACCGTGAGGCAGTGAAGCAAACCGAAGCGTGCCGTTGTGCGTTTGAGAACGAATTCTATCCGCTGAGAGCCTCGTGTGCAGGAAAAGATTGCGGTTGGGACTGGCTGAGCGGTCAGTGGATATTATAAGGAGGGCTTATGTTTATATTTGAAAAAAGGACGCAGATACCTGTCGTCATCAAAAACCGCAATCCGAAGCTCGCAAGCTATATCCTGTCGCAGTACGGCGGACCGGACGGAGAGCTTGGTGCGGCTCTGAGGTATCTGTCACAGCGGTTTGCACAGACAGACAAGAGGGCAATTGCAACACTGACCGATATAGGTGTATCGGTTCAGGAATGATCCCGTAAAACTACAAAATGAAATACTTTCTTTTAATTGACTTTTAACTTTGTCGGTGATATAATTATGTAGAAATTCAAAGGATTTTGTCGAAAGACGGAGGTAAGGGCTATGGGAGCTTTAACAGACGCATTGAAAAATTTCGGACCATTCGTGTCACCGCTTATATTTACCTTGTTCCCGGTGTGCCTTACCCTTCTTATCATATCGGTGGTATGGTCGAGGAAGATACTGAAAAGTATGAGCGTAAACAACGAAATCGACTATAAGAACACCTCGTTCAACTGGATAAACTTCTGCTACTCTGCTTTTATTGCGCTTGTATCAATATTTCCTCTGCTGGGTATGCTCGGAACGGTGCTTGCGTTATTGTCGCTTGATATAACGGGCGGAGCAACACAGGAACTGAAAGCAAACTTCTTCTTAGCGCTTGACACTACCGCATGGGGTCTTGTGTTCTCGATTTTTTTCAAGGTGCTGAATTCGGTTTTTCAGACAACGGTAGAATCAGCGATTGAAAAAATTGATATTCTCGTAAAAAGCCACTACACCAAAAAGGAAAGCAGTAAAAAATGAAGAAACGACAGATAATCCTCGACTTCACTTCCCTGCTTGACGTTATAATGATTATCCTGTTCTTCTTTATAATCTTCAGCAGTCTGGAAACAGACAATCTGAAGAAAGATCTTGAAGATAAACAGCAGCAGGTAAGTGCCGAGCTGGAAGAAGCCAAAGCGAAAAACGACAAGGCGGACGAGCTTCTCGGTGAAGCACAGGAGAAAAACGAGCAGGCAGACAAACGGCTTGAAGAAGCCGATTCTGCTGTAGACAGAAGCGGCGAAAACACAGATGCGATAATGGATTTCAGCGAAAACAAGAACCTTAAGCTGCATCTTGATATGAACGGCGAGAACGGCTGGACGCTGAAATTTGCCAAGGGTGAAGAGATAGTAAAGGAAATACCAAAAGCCGATATAAGCGTAATGACCGATGAAGTTCGGGAGCTGTTCAAGGAGCAGGGCTACACCGCTGATAATACTATTCTTATAGAGTTTTCGTATAACGCTACAGAAAGCGGAACTACCTCGGCATATCTTGACACCATGAAAATAATAAACACGATGAAAAGCGAATATACGCATCTATTCTACTCGGAAACCGATGTTTCGGTTTTTGTGGGCTGATACGAAGGAGCTTAAATGAAAAAGATAAATAATAAAGGTGCAGTACCTGTCGGACTTATAATATTATTAGTTGTTGCCGCTCTGGCGGTTGTTGCGGTATTTGCGTTCAAGGGCTTCGGCTTTGGCGGCGGAAACGGTGACGGTGAAGGCTCCGGTGTTGCGGATAACTCAAACGCCGTATCGGTCGTCGAGGAGCTTGAATATATCAATGTTACCGTGTCGGGCAACGAATACATATACGATAACAAAAAGGTTACCCTTGACGAGCTTATCGACAGCATAAAGTCGCTCGACAAGAATCTGCCCGTAAAGATAGCCGATGAAGGCTCATCTCTTAAGGCGTACAAAGCTCTTAAAGCCAAGCTGTCGGAAAACAGCATCAGCTTTATCGAAGCACAGTAAAAGAGGTATAATATGAAAAAATTTATTATTGTGATACTCATGCTTGCCGTATGCGGTGCTTTGGTGTATTTCGGCTATCCCGAAATCAGCAAGCTGATAAACGGCGAACAAACGGTAACGTCTTCCGAAGCAGATACGGCATCTGACATAAGCAGTGCGGATAATTCATCGGAAGCGCAGACAAGCAACGTATCCGCCGAGGGCGGAAATCCCGATAACACCGACAGCTTTGCGCTGGAGATAACTATTTCAGAGGATAAGTATTTTGTCAATAATCACGAGATCGGCATCGAAGAATTAAAATCGGAAATAGACGGGCTTGAAGCCGGTGCGACAATAAAGATAAACGATGAAAAATCTTCGCTCAAAGCGTTCAATGCCGTCAGGACTATCTTGACGAAAAGAAGATTACATACAGCGTCAGCGACCGATAAAGAAAAAACTCCCGACCTATGCTCAGCATAAGTCGGGAGTTGTCATTTACAGATTAATCTGTTACCCAGGGTGCGCCGTCCTTAGTTGTAAACTTGCCTGTGCAAACCTGAATCAGGTCTACGAGCCAGCCTATACCGAAGCATCCGCCTGTGAGAAGCCAGATAATGCCTGTTCCGATTTTTCCTGCCATAAAGCGATGAACACCAAGTCCACCGAGGAAAAATGCAATAAGTATTGCCGCAGTTTTGTTCATAATAAAATCCTCCTATATCCGATCAGCTTAAAATATAACCGTATTTACAGTACTTCTCAGCGCTGCAACACAGTCACATTTTACCATACTCACGCTTTTTTGTCAACAGTGTGGCGTATAACGGTCGGAAAATGGCGTAAAACGGCATAAAATCTATGACTGACGGCAACTGAGATTTAATAGGAGTTAAGCATATTCCGCTAAAAAGTATTATACTTTGAAAACTGCCCTGCGTTCTTGCTCAAGTCAGCTTGTCTTATATCCGCTTGTTGTAATCTCGGCTATAAGCGCACCGGTGTTATCGGTGACCGAAACACGATAATAACAGGTCGTTCTTCCGTCACGGACACATTCAGCCGTTGCTATGAGCTTATCGCCCTTGGAGGCTCTTAAAAACGTTATATTTGCGTTTAGCGATACAGTGCCTAATTTTTCGTGGTTTGACGCTACCGCAAAGGCAAAATCTGCAAGGGTGAAAATCGCTCCGCCCATTATTATTCCTGCGGCATTGCGATGGCGTGGTTCTATCTTCATACCGACTGTAGCTGTATTTTTGCCTACAGCTTCGATCACTGCGCCGTTTTCCGTAGCGAAACGGTCTTTTGCGAAAAACTCACGGATCTCATTCAGATCTTCCATCTTATTATTCTCCTGTGTAATTTTCTATCTTTGCGTATTGTGTGAAAATGTCGGGAGTAATATTCGTCAGCGTGTCAAGCATACCGACATACAGCGAGCCTGTACCCTTTGCGGTTTCGCTCGCAATTTCGCCTACCGTTCCGATAAGCGCCGCCGCTGTTACCGCCGCCTCAAAGCTGTCCTCTGTACAGCCGCACAGCGCCGCCACAAGTCCGGACGCAAGACAGCCCGTACCGGTAATCTTGCTCATCATAGGCACACCGTTTGAAACAAGCGCTACCCTGCCGCCGTTTGCTATGACATCTGTACTGCCTGTTACCATAACGGTACAGCTGTAACGCTTTGCCGCTTTTTTTGCAAGCGATATTTTGTCCTCAAGCGTTGTTTCGGCACTGTCCACACCCTTTTCCGCCTTCATAGTAATGGGGCTGGTCGAGAGCAGTGCGGATATTTCGGAAGCGTTGCCTCTTACTGCGGCGAATCTGAACTGACGCAGAAGCTGCATAGTGCTTCGTAATCTGTTATCTGTAGAGCCTGCGCCTACGGGGTCAAGCACTATCGGCTTTGCCATATCCGCCGCCTTCTGTGCGGAAATCAGCATTGCACGAAGCCTGTCCTTGCTGAGCGTACCCATATTGAACAGTACCGCCGATGCCTTTGCGGTTATATCCTCAGCGTCAAGCGGGCTGTCCGCCATAACGGGAGATGCGCCTGCCGCAAGAAGTCCGTTTGCGACGGTGTTTGCGGTAACATAGTTTGTAATGCAATGTACAAGGGGATTCTTCTCCCTGAGTATATCAAGTAATGCGGCACAGTTTTCTGTTGTGATATTTGTCATGAGATATGCTCCTTTTAATAATGCCTTAAATTACATAAAAATCCCTGCGAGCGCCGTATAGTACATCAGTGTAAGCGGCAGTGTGACCATCGAAAGTATGGTACTTACCGCAAATATCTCCGCACTGTAGCCTGCGTCCCTGTCATAAAGCAGGGCAAACATTGTACACATAGCAGCGGCGGGGCAGGCGGTAGCGAGTATGTTTACGCCCGCTACGGTCTGATCTATCTTAAACACAAGGCAGATAACGGTAAGCAGTGCAGGAAGCAGGAACAGCTTTACAAAGCAGGTGTAGTAAAGTCTTGGCTTTTTCAGCGCAGGGAGCAGCTTTACCGTAGCTATAGTTGAGCCTGCTATTATCATTGCGAGCGGTGTATTTATGTTTGCAAGGTGCTGTGCCGTTTCAAGAATAACATTCGGCAGAGTGAAGTTGCAAAGGAACAGGATAATACCGATTATTGTAACAATGATGCTCGGAGATAACAGCGACTTTATCATCTGCTTAAAGTTCGGCTTTCCACCCTTCATCATAACAACTCCATGCGTCCACGAGCAGAGATTGAACATAGTAACGTATGCTGTAAGGCAGAATACGCCCTCAGTGCCGTACACGCCCTGTATCAGCGGTATACCCATAAAGGCACAGTTTGAGTAAAGACAGCTGAATCGCTCTATCAGCTGGCCCTCTTTATCCTTACTGCGTATTATCAGCGGAACAAGTATAAACGCTATGACGTAGCTTATTATCGCTATGAGGAACGATAAAAGCAGTGTGTTCAGCGTTTCGGGGTCGAACGGCTTCTGATAGGATACCAGAATAACCATAGGTGTTGCGAAATTAAGCACAACGGTTGAAAGCTTTTTGGTGCAGGCATCGTCAAGCAGCTTCAGCTTACGGCAGAGTATGCCGACGCCTGCGAGCAGACCCATTATAACGACCTGCTCAATAATTGCCCAGTTCATAAGTTTACCTCTTGTCTTTTGTTCTTTTTATTTTTCTTTGAATAATTATACTACTTAAAATCGGTAAAATCAATGTTAAAATACTGTAAACAGGGGAATGAGCGGTAATTTTCAGTATTTTTCACAGATAAATTTCATCTGTCGGACGTCAATCGGTGATATAGCAATACTGCACAAAAACAGACAGCTAAATTTGTGCATAATACCGCCCTTGAAATGAAAACGATTTACTGATATAATGAAGTTACGCAAAGGAATTTAAAACCCGTGAAACAGTTTGTTTACGGGGAATATAATATCAAGGAGGACTTTCTGATGAATTACGGACATTTTGACCTTGAAAACAAGGAATATGTCATCACAAGACCCGATACTCCGTCGGCATGGGCAAACTACTTAGGCTCACCCGAATACGGTGCTATCATTTCAAACAACGCAGGCGGCTACAGCTTCGTTAAATCCGGTGCAAACGGACGTGTTATCCGTTACCGTTTCAATGCTGTTCCCAACGATCAGCCCGGCAGATATGTATATATCAAGGACGCTGAGGACAATGATTTCTGGTCGGCTTCGTGGGCGCCCGTATGCAAGCCCCTCGACAGCTACAAGAGCGAGTGCCGTCACGGTACAGCCTACACTGTCATCACCTCGGAGTACAAGAAGATAAAGTCTGAGGTTACATACTACGTTCCTATGGACGCTACTTATGAAGTATGGGCTGCAAAGATAACCAACACAGATACAAAGCCCCGTAAGCTGAGCGTTACAGGCTACTGCGAGTTCGTTAACGATCCCAACTACGAGCAGGATCAGGTCAACCTCCAGTACACCCTGTTCATCACAAGAACATACTTCAAGAATAAGTATATCCACCAGATGCAGAATGAGATATACAACCCCAACAGCGGACGTTTCTTAGGTCTTGCTTCTGCTAAGGTTGACGCTTACTGCGGCGACCGTGACGCTTTCGTAGGCTCTTACAGAACATACAACAACCCCAAGGGCATTGAAGAAGGCTTAAAGGGCGACTTAAACTACAATACAAACTCCTGCGGCGCACTCCAGAGCGACATCGTTTTACAGCCCGGCGAAACAAAGGTACTCACTTATGTTCTCGGCGGTCAGAAGACAGAGGCTGAAATTGAGGCTATCATCGCTAAGTACGAGAATGAGAACGCTGTAGAGAAGGATCTTGCAGAACTTAAGAACTACTGGCACTCAAAGCTCGACAATCTGCAGGTAAATACTCCCGATGCAGACTTCAACAATATGGTAAATGTATGGAACGCTTACAACTGCTTCATCACATTCATCTGGTCAAGAGCCGCATCATTCCAGTATTGCGGTCTGAGAAACGGCTTCGGCTACCGTGATACTGTACAGGATATTCAGGGCGTTATCCACCTTGCTCCCGAAATGGCAAAGAAGCAGATCGTATTCATGCTCTCTGCTCAGGTTACAAACGGCGCAGGTCTGCCCCTTGTTAAGTACGATCACAAGGCAGGACAGGAAAACCACCCCGACGAAAACGATGAAAACAGCGTATACGCTAAGCAGACAGGTCACCCCTCATACCGTGCAGATGACGCTCTGTGGCTGTTCCCGACAGTTTACAAGTACATCTCCGAAAGCGGCGACCACGCATTCCTTGACGAAGTTATCTCGTATGCAAACGACGGCGAATCCGGCACAGTATACGATCACTTAAAGAGAGCTATCGACTTCTCGATGAACCACCTCGGCAACCACGGCATGCCCGCAGGTCTTCACGCTGACTGGAACGACTGCTTACGTCTTGGCAAGAAGGGCGAATCTACATTCGTAGCATTCCAGCTTGTTTACGCAGTAAAGATCTTAAAGACATACGCTCTTGAGAAGAACGATGCAGAGTACGCAAAGTACCTTGATGAAGTGAAGGCTAAGCTCGACGAGATACTTTCAGCTTGCTGGAACGAGGACAGATGGATAAGAGGCTACAAGGAAGACGGCACTGTTATCGGTCAGAGAACAGATCCCGAGGCTTCAATGTGGCTCAATCCTCAGTCCTGGTCGGTCATCTCCGGCTTTGCAAGCAAGGAACAGGCTGAAAAGGCTATGGACAGCGTAGAAAGAGAGCTTAACACTCCTTACGGCGCTATGGTTATGTATCCTCCTTATGTTAAGCACGGCTTTGACGGCGCTCTTATGCAGTGCTTCAACAAATGCACAAAGGAAAATGCAGGTATCTTCTCACAGCCTCAGGGTTGGCTGATACTCGCAGAGTCAAAGCTCGGTCACGGCAACCGTGCATATAAGTACTGGAAGGAAGCAGCTCCCGCAACCTACAACGAGAACGCAGAGCACAGAGTTCTTGAGCCCTATGTTTACGGTCAGTTCGTTGAAGGTAAGGACAGCCCCTTCGCAGGTCGTGCTCATGTACACTGGCTGACAGGTACGGCTTCTACCGTTATGGTAGGTACTACAGAGGGTATCCTCGGTCTTAACCCCGAAACAAAGGGTATCGTGATCGATCCTTCTATCCCTTCAGAGTGGAAGGAATACACAATGAAGAAGACATTCAGAGGCAAGAAGCTGAATGTTACCGTTAAGAACCCCAACGGCAGTGAACACGGCGTTAAGAGTGTAACGGTAAACGGCGAAAAGATTGAAGGCAAGCTCATTCTTGACAGCATCTTAAAGGCTGAGAATGATATTGTTATCGAGCTTTAATCGGCAGAATAAATAATAACAGCACCCCCGTTCAGTTGAACGGGGGTGCTTCAGTTTGTAGAAAAAGTATTATATTTAATGCGCTTCTGCTATATCATTCAGCTTAGACCACGATAGCAAGCTACCGATAGTTCTTTTTGTCTGACAGCACTTCTCGGGTTCGCTATTCGAATAGGTACACCTGTCAATATGTAAGAGGGAGACAACCAAAGGGATCAGGACAAGGGACTTGACAGCCCCTCTCCCTG
>ERZ1027236.348-NODE-348-length-17304-cov-5.443214_pt1 | contig 17304 bp, 16 predicted proteins | sample MGYA00519265_ERZ1027236 | MGnify/ENA primary metagenome ERZ1027236 (study PRJEB26926, sample SAMN06164642) | human gut metagenome | biome: ENVO:00009003; feature: ENVO:2100002; material: ENVO:00002003 | host: Homo sapiens | place: USA | collected 2012 ... | reverse complement strand
GGTACCGCAAGCCAGACAAAGGCAATGCCGAAACGTGGTGCACAGATTAGGGCAACGGACAGACGAATCGCAAGATTCACTATGTTTGCAACGAGGAACGGACGCATAATTCCGAGACCGCGAAGAACTCCATCGGTTGCCATCTTGATACCCATGAAGATGAAAAAGTAACCAATCCACCTCATATAATCACCGGACACCTGATAGGCAAACGCCGTTCCGTCTTTTCCTAAGAACAGTGAGGAGATCTGCGTATGCAGTGCTTCAATGGTCACAAACGCAATGACCGCAAAGCACAGATTCAGCACCAGTGCAGCATGGTATCCTTTTTTGATACGATCAATTTTCTTTGCACCAAGATTCTGGGAAACATACGGTGAAACCGCATTGCCGATGGATACAAAGATCAATGAAAAAACATTTTCCACCCTCATCGTTGCTGTATACCCGGCGAGTGCCTGTGTACCGAAAGGATTTACCACTGCCTGCACAATCATCATACCGATGGACACTGTGGACTGCTGTAAAACCGACGGCACCGCAATGCGAAGCATGGAATACAGCTCCTGCCGATCAAACCTGTTAAAGGGGCTTTTATATTGCTTCATCCGTGCAAAGAAAATCAAAAACGAAAACACTGCGGAAATTCCCTGTGCAATCAGGGTTGCAATAGCCGCACCGAACACACCGAGACCTAGCCCGGCTACCATCCAAAGATCCATTAAAATATTCAGGATGGACGAAAAAATCAGCAGTCCCAGCGGAATTTTGGATTCGCCGATTGAGGTGAACATGGTAGAAAGAATGTTATACATAAACAGAAACGGAAAGCCCACAAAATAGACCCGCAGATACAGTACTGCATCATCCAGTATGTCGGCAGGGGTTTGCAGTCCACTCATCATCGAGTTGGCGAAGAAAAAGCCAAAAACACCAAGGACTATACTTAGAAGCAAAAAGCTAATCAAGGAGGTTGACACGATTGTTTTCATTTTGCCATACTCCCTGGCTCCGAAATAACGGCTCACAAGCACACCGGCTCCGACACCGGCTCCCAGCGCCACACAAATGAACACATTGGTCAATGCTGCACATGCACCGACAGCTGCAAGTGTGGAAGAACCAACAAACTGACCGACAATAATAGAGTCGGCCATATTGTATATTTGCTGAAAAAAACTTCCAAGAATCATTGGCATTGCAAAAACCGTCAACGCTTTGAGGGGCGTATCGGTTATCAAATACTCATCTTTCGACATTATCATATTCCTCCATGGTATCTTGCATCGTGGTATCCCATTCACTTGCCTTCTCAAATACCGATTTGTCGATTTCATTAAATATGAATTTTATCTTTCTCCAATGGATACAGATATGTAATCGGATTCTGTGCCGACTGATTCAACTTCAATCCAGCTATCGACTTTCCAATGTAGAACGATTCATTCTCATCTGACGGAAATCCCTGCTCATATCTTTCATCCACAAAGAATAATCTATTTTCAGTTTTCGGTGTAAGAACAATATCCTGTCTTGGAAGTCTGTCCTTTGCCTCTTTACATACAAACCACTCTGACGGCTTATATACGGCAACAATCAAAGAATTGTAAACACCGAAAACATACTCAACTGTTCTAACCTTTTCCTTTGATGCTCTCCAGACACAACGAACAGCATCATATAATACCTTCTCATCCATACCTCTCTGATAGAGCCTGTTTATTTTGATGACAAGGATTTTATGCCTGATGTCTTTTTCTTCAAGTGGGGCGGCACCGTTTATTCTTTCATACTCATCAACTGATAATGCCTCTGCAGAATGATGCCCGGCAACAATGTTTGTAAGCCCTGCGTCACTGACATAATTAAACGCATTGATTAAAGAAGCCTCTGCCGCAAATGCCTCTTCTTCGGTTAAGTTTGAATTGATGATTATTTTCTCAACCTCAAGTCCGGCATTCTTAATATCTGCGATAGTCTTCAATAACTTCTATTTTATCATACATCTTGTAAAGAAGATTGTCAAGGTCTGCTTTCCTGTTTATATAGTGCTTATCATACCTTTGGTTTCAGAAAAGTGCAGCACTGAGGAATAGCCAAGAATTTAAAAAAACTGAATGTTCTGTTTGTATGCGCAAATCTGCTGATGGTGAAGCGTGTTCAAAAAAGATTTTTGTACAATCAAGAGGTAAGTCTGCACTTTTGAGGGTAATACTCCGCAATTGGAGCAAAATGTGGTGGAAAACCGATGCTTTCGGCATTGAATTTTACTGTTGTGAGATTTATGTGTGAATTTTTGAGGTGAATTGCTGTTTATTCAGCGGGTTCTTAATTGTATTTATACACGAAATATATTGCTTTTTTGTGGAATAATATGTTATAATTAAACGAACATATAAACGTATACCTAATCTGCTGCCAAAATAAGAGGTGATAACTATTGAATTTGTACGATATTATACCCGAAAATCTATTTTCTGTGCTTGTCTCAAAAAACAAAAATCTGTATGTAAAAACGCTGTTTGTTTTGCTTGATGCATTCAAACAGCATTTGAAAATATCAAAGGACGAGCTGATATCAATGATAAATGCACAGCTTGATGATGATATTATATCTGCGGATTTTACCGAAGAGGAACTGCTTGAAAGTGAACAGTCAATATCAGGCAAAGCACATTTTTTAGTGCGAAAGCTAAAAAGCACAGGCTGGATATTGATTGAAACAGAAAATGATTTTCGCGAGTATATAACTGTGCCCGGGTTCAGCTATAAGATCATACAGCTTTTATATGATGTTGCAAATGTTTCAGAAACGGAGAATTTTGCATACGTTTACTCAACTTATTCTTCTTTGGAGATTGCTAAAAAAACTCGTGATCCGTTTGAAATGATAACTGCACTTAATGACGGAGCTGAACGTACAGAGCGTCTTGTCGAGAGCCTTAAATCGGTTTATCACAGCATCACATATTATAATCAGCAGCTTATAAACACGCTTAACGTCAACAATGTTCTTCACTCTCACTACGAAATATTTCAGGAAGATGTGATTTTGAAGATACTTCGACCATTAAAGATAAAAGATTCTGTTCCCAAATATAAGATTCCAATACAGAATATTCTGAAACTATGGATAGCGGAAGAAGATGTAATAGAGGATATGGTGCAGTACCGGTTGTCAAAGCAAAATGATAATGACGAAGGTGAAATAAGAAACGATATTCTCCGCAAGATACATTATATCATTGATACTTACGATAATCTCGACAAAAAGTTTATCAGTGTTATTGATGAAAAGAACCGTCGATACACTCGTGCAACAACGCAGAAAATTGATTATCTTATCAATTCAGATCAGAGCGTAAAAGGCAATCTTATTTCGTTGCTCAAATATCTTTCCGATGATGAAACGGCGGATAAAACCTTTCAGCTGATAAGCGATTCCTTTGAGCTTTATGAGCAGTTATTTATAAGTGATGAAAGCTTGTATGAGAAAAAGAAAGCGGTAAAAAGATCACGAAATTCTGAGCTTATCATGACGGAAGGACCGATTGATTTTGAAATAAAAGCAAAAGCAATGGCGATGCAGGTCCTTAACAACAAATACAGCAAAAAGAACGTCAATGAATATGTAGATAAGCTTTTGGGTGAAAAAAACGAGATAACAAGCCGTGAGATCGTCATTGGAAATGATGATGATTATATAATGACGCTGCTGTCGGTAGTTCAGGCGAATGATAGGGGCTCAAAATACACGATAGAATTTGCCGATGAAGATGTTCTTTCGGGAAAATACGAGATACCGCTTATGACATACAGAAGAAGAGGTGCGAAATGAGCTTGGATAGATTTGAAAAGATGACTCAAAGGGAAAAAGACGAGTTTTCCAAAATATGCAATAAGCTAATGTCGGCAACATACATGCTTCGTGACGGAACTGATAAGCTTGTTTCAAGAGAGTACAGATTTATCGAAAATGAGTTTGAATTGTTCTCCGATTATCTCAGCTTAGGCGGTTGGAAGATATACAAGGACGCACAATACGGCATCATATACGTTAGAAACGTTGAGGGTTACAATAAGCTTGCTCTGAACAAGCTTACAACTGTAATGCTTATCACAATGAGGATAATATATGAAGATATGCGTGTTCAGGCAAGTAATACAAATGATGTCTGTGTGAATATCGGAGAGTTGTTCGGAAAAATCGTAAATGAGTTTTCTGTATATCCAAAGAAACCGCCGCAAAAAGAGATCAAGGAGTCTTTCAGAATTCTTGAAAATCATAATATAATCAGACGTCTTGACGAGAGCTATGATGATATTGAGTGCAGATTTGTTGTATTGCCGTCAATACTTGTTGCGGTCCCAAATGAAAAATGCAAGACGATATGTGATATGCTTAAAGCGGAGGAGGATAAAAATGAAGGCACTGACGAGATTACTGCTTGTTAACTGGCATTATTTTCAGAATACCGTTATTGATTTCGGCAATATAAACTTCCTTACAGGAAAAAATTCGGCAGGAAAATCAACTATAATCGACGCTCTCCAGGTCGTGCTTATGGGCGAAACAAGAAGCGTTGCTTTTAACCGTGCTGCAAGCAAAAAATCCGAAAGAACGTTGAAAAGCTATCTTATCGGTTCAATGGGTGAAGACATCGAAAACGGAAACAAAAGCCTTCGTGACGGTAAGGATTTCAGCACATATATAGTTGCGGAATTTTATGATGATTTTAAGTCGGCATTTTTCTGTCTTGGCGCTGTATTCGATACATTTGCGGATGGAAGCGATATAAACAAGCGCTTTTTCTGGCTGAAAAACAGCATTCCCACAAACAGATTTATCGAAAACGGCAAAACAATGGACACCCGCAGAATGACACAGTTTTTCTAGGAGAAATATCCGAATAAATTTGAAACAAAAGACACTTCCGAAGGCTATCGGAGAATAGTTCTTGAAAAGCTCAATATCCACGATGAAAATTTCATTTCAATGCTGAAAAAAGCTATATCATTTGAGCCGATAAATGATATCGAAAAGTTTATCACAGAAAATGTATGCGATATTGAAGATGACATTGATATCGTATCAATGCAGGAGAATATTCTCTATTACAAGCAGCAGGAAGATATGGCAAAACGGTTTGAAGGAAAACTCAGAAAACTTGAAGAGATATGCAGACAATATGCTGAGATAGAAAAGCTTCGTTCACGCCGCAAAATTCAGCAGTTCCTTATAGATTACGGCACATATAACAGTCATTGCCTTGAGCTTGAACAGGCACAAGCCGATTTTAAGAAATACAATGATGATATTGCAGAATTTGAGCAGAAAAAAGAAGAACTTGAAAAATTGAAGAATCAGCTTGAAAATGAACATACACAGCTAATAAACGAAAAAGCAAAATACTGGAGCGACAATAACGGCGACCGGCTGAAAGATGAAGAAAAGCGTTATATACAAGCAATTGAAGACTATGACAGAAGCATTTCAGGCTTTGTTACCGATATAAAAACATCATCAATACGCTGGAACGTTAAATTTTCAAACTGTATCGAAAAGATAGATAACGAAAGAATTACAGCAGAAATAAAGACGGTCATATCGTATCTTCAAAGAACGGATAAGTTTTCAGAAGCTGACTTTGAGCTTTTATCTCCCGAATACTTCTCAAAGATAAGAGAGGCATACCTTAACGCAAAGAGCAGCCTTGATACAATTGAAAGGGCGCTTGCCTCTGAGCTTAAAGAACTTAATTCTAAGAAGGCAGAGCTTGAAGGACTGATAGTTCGGCTTCAAAAAGGAATAAAGGCATATCCGCAGAATGCTGAAAAGTTAAAACAGGTCATTCATGATGAGTTGAAGAAAAAATACGGTTCGGATATTCCTGTTGATTTTCTTGCCGATAAGATTGAGATTATAGACGAAGAATGGCATAATGCTGTCGAAGGTTATCTGAATACGCAGCGTATGAACATTATCGTTCCTCCAGAATATTTTATGGATGCTTATCGGATTTACAAAAAGGTTCGTGATGAAGAGAAAATTTTTGAATATGCCATTATTGATTTGCAAAAGGTATATGAAGACGCTCCAAAGCCGATGCCGAACAGCCTTGCAGAGATAGTAAAAAGCGAGGATAATTATGTGCAGGCATATATTGATTTTTTGCTTGGAAAAGTCATTCGCTGTGAAAGCGATGATAAAATCCGTAATTTCAGAACATCTGTCACAAAGGACTGTATGCGGTATCATAATTATGCCGTTAGTCCGCTTAATCCAAAAGCGTATGAGTTCCCTTGCATCGGAAGAAATTCAATCGAAATCCGCATTACCAAATGCAAGCAGCAGTTGGAAGAGATCAATACAGATATAGAGAAAAAATCAGAGATAAATTCCGTTGTTGCCCCTATTGTATTTGGAGAATGGTTCTTAGCCGAAAATTACATTTCTTTGGCGGTAGTTTCTGCGTTCAAAAATTATGAAGCCAGAAATGAATGTAAGGATAAGCTGCTTGAAATACAGCAGACGTTAGACAAAATCAACTTTTTTTGGCTCGAAGAAATGGATGAAAAAATTTCCGCCAAAAAGTCGGAAATTGATTCGGCAGTCAAGGAAAAAGAGGATACTATCCAATTTATTTCCGATTACAAACACGAAAGAGATGATACTTTTTCAAGAATTATACCCGAAACAGAACAGAAAATTTCTGAGATAAAAAGTAAGATTGATATGGAGTATTCCGAAGAATATCGAAACAACGAGGGTATTCCGAGATATAGCTCCGAGCTTGCCGAGTGCGGAAGTCCGAGTGCTGTTTCCGATAAGTTCAACTCGCCTGTCAAGGGTACGATATCGCTTATATCGACAGGAGAAAAAGAGCTTGTTGAAAAGAGAAACGAATATAATATGTCGGAACAGGCTTCATTCAGAGTTTCCGATGTGAACAATAATGACGAGTATGATGAGGCATATCGGAAGATCAGAGATTACGAGTTACCTAATTATCGTGAAAAAATCGAAAAAGCTAAAAACGATGCTATGGAGCAGTTCAAGAGTGACTTTATATATAAGCTCAGAGCCAATATTCAAAGTGCTGAAATGAAGATTGACGATTTGAATAATGCTCTGAAAATGGCACAGTTCGGAAATGATAAATACAGGTTTTCTGTTGAGCCGAATCCTGCATTTCTGGAGTATTACAATATGCTGATGTCAAGCCTGCTCGATGACGGCACGGAGGGATTATTCAGCTTCAATTTTACCGAGAAATACAAGAGTGTTATTGACAATTTGTTTGAGCAGATTATCAGCTTTGACAGTAATTCCGAAAAGTCGACGCAAAGCGTTAAAATGTTCAGCAAATATCAGACGTATCTGACATTTGACCTTATTACTACCGATAGCAGCGGCAGAAGAGAAAAGCTTTCAAAGTCTATAAACACAAAATCGGGAGGAGAAACGCAGACTCCGTTTTATATCGCAGTTCTGGCTTCCTTCGCACGTTTGTACAGAACAAATGACCCAAAAGAAACCGGAAACACAATGCGCCTTGTTATTTTTGATGAAGCTTTTAATAAAATGGACGGTGAAAGAATTATTGAGAGTATAAAGCTTCTGCGAAAATTCGGTTTGCAGGCTATAATATGTTCACCTCCCGAGAAAGCGTCCGATATTGCACCCATAGCCGATAAGACACAGCTTGTTTATAAGGAGGCTATCGGAGAAGTTTACAGATCGACCGTTGTTGAATGGACAAAAGAAATGAGTGAGATTAATGGATAATGAATCGGTTATTCTGAACAGACTGCTGGACAAATTTGAGGATAGAACTCCGGGTTCAAACCGCCGAGTAATGATTGACTTCGGCAAAAGTGATATAAAGATTCCCGATATTGAAAGCGGTGAATATCGGGGCTTCAGAGAAGATATGCTGCGCCTGAAAAGCAGAGGCTTTATTGAGCTTGACTGGACAAGAAAAAATTATCTGATAAAAAGTGTATGGCTCAATCTTGAAAATGTCGATACGGTATATGAGTATCTTGGACGTGAAAACAGAGCCTCAAAGGTTGGCAGAGTGCTTGAACTTATCGACAAAACGCTGGGACGGATAGAATCGCATTGGTTGAGAACCTATCTTTTGTCAAGCCGAGAATATATGCTTGAAAACAACAAGCTCACAGGAGTATGGGGTAAGAAACAGCCATTTCTGAATAATTTTCTGTCTGCACTCGTTGGAATAAACGATCTGCACGGAAGTTCAATTTCGATGAGAGCGTTCAGTATCAATATCTATAGTGATTCAAAGTTTTTTGAAAGGGAAATGAAGCCATTTGTTATAACAGTCATAAAAAACAATGAACCTGATTTAAAGGGTATTGATGAGATAAGCGATCGTGAAGTTCTTGCGCAGGTCGGGATAATAATGATGTCCGAAATTTTTGAGTTTTGTGGGAATGTTCGGATAAATTTTGTCGGCGGAACGGTTGATTTTTCTCCTATAAAAAATGGTGCTTGTGTATTGGATGAAAGCGTTTCGGATATATGCAGTATAGATATTTTTGACACGGATAAGATCATATTTATCGAGAATAAGACGAATTACACCGAGTATTGCCTTAACAGGCAAACAGACCGTGAGCTTGTAGTGTATCACGGAGGTTTTTACAGTCCCAAGCATGGCGAATTCTTCCGCAAGCTTTGCGATGGCAAAGATATCCCCACATATTTATGGAGTGACATTGATTATGGCGGATTCAGAATGTTTATGCGTCTGAAAAAGAATATTGTTCCTTCGCTTGAACCGTTAAATATGAATATTGATTCCTTTGAACGCTATAAAGAAAAGGGTCTGAAAAGAGATGATAAATACATAATGACACTTCAAAAGCTGACTGAAGATCCTGATTATTCTGTTTTCTATGAAGTAATTTCAGCAATTATCAATTCAAAGGTCACGGTTGAGCAGGAGTGCTTTTTGGAAAAGGAAAAGTGTTAGTATAAAACGAATACCGGGATTTGAGGTGGCGGTCCATTGAGTGACCATTGCACGGTTGAATTGAAATCCGGACTTAAGGTCGATGTAGAAAGATAATCATAAATAACAAAGGCTCCTCACCACTGGAATATATCCGGTAATGAGGAGTTATTTTTTTAATCTTCTTCTGAATAGTCACAATTTGAGCATTCCCAAACTTCTCCATCAAAATATAAGCAACCACCACATTCAGGGCGTGGACGAACTTCATCATCGTCATTCTCTAATTTGCCCGAACAATATGGACAACGGCTGTATTCAGATTCATCGTATACTTTATCACAAAATGGACACTGCTGCATTATTCCACCTCCTTTCACATTAACATAAATAATCAAACTAAGTTGTTATCGTTCTGAGCAGATGTGGTTAACTCCATCATTTTTTGTGCATATGTATCCCCATCAATTTCTTCATTAGCATACTGTTGCATAAACTCATCAATTTGTTCTTTTAATTCTTCTCTAGTCGTATATTTATCTCCCTCAATTACTTATTAAAGTTTCTAAAATCTTCTTCTGATTCATAAATATCATCAGAGGAAATACTATTTTTGTGGCCACACTCTGTACACTTCCAAACATAGTGATGATCATCAAAACCCGGCTGGTCGTTCAAACAAGCATTACAACGATCACAATACCAATCGATTTCTGGAAATCTTTCACTCATCTTTGGTACCTCCTTCTTCATCTGGATGCATAGCATCGTATTCTTTAATACCGTTGATAATCTCTTCCTTTGCTTTAGCAATTTCCATTTCGTTTTTCTTCTTTTTGGCTTTAAAGTAGTCAACAACCTTAATGGCAGCCGCAGTCACCAACGAAGCCCCTACAGCAGCAGCTCCAATCCAAGGTAGCATCTCCATTTTCCCAGCATCTTTGCTTGTTAATTCAAGCATTTCCACATACTTCTCTGGTCCTCCAGCTGCTTTTGCTGCTTTTGATAATTCTGCATAATCCCAATTCTGCGCCATACTATTCCTCCTCTTGACCTCGAATCTTTTCATCAATCCCTTTTATAAGTTTTTCTGTTTCAGTAATACGTAACTGTTCTTCTGCAATTTCTTCTTGAAGATGTCTAATACTCTTCTTTTTTTCTTGTAATGTTTTCTTTAGAAGATTGTATATTGGATAATAATAGCTTACGTATTTCTGATGTATTTACATGAGCATTTTTTTATTTCATCATTCTTTATAAGCTGTTGAGCAATAATTCCTCCTATAATCGTAGCAGTAGCTGCTGTTAATCCAACTGGTGATGCTAATAACCCGGTTGCAATACCAACATACTTTGGAGAGGTCTTAAGAAATGCATCCAACATTACATAGAATACAAAATTCGTCTAATTTTCATCAACTAATTGTGTTAATTATGCTTTTTAGACCCATACTTGGTTTGCTTTCTTTTAGGGCCATTTTCCGTTTGCTCCACATTACTGCGTTAATTTTTCAAAAATCATGAATAAACACTTCTGCATAATCGACCCAATCTCAATATTTGTCTATCCAACTATAAAAACATCAAGATTTTATGCTCTTTTCCGAGCATATTTCGCAGTCTGATTTTCAATTCTAAAAATCTCAAAAGAACCTTATTTCAAGCCTTTTTCACACTATCAATTATGTGCTTTTGTCAACAGAACCACGCACTCAACGTGCCTCGTATGCGGGAACATATCAAACGGCTGAATATCGGTCACTGTGTACTTTTTCGTCAGCGTTTTCAGATCCCTCGCCTGCGTAGCCGGATTGCAGGAAATATAAACTATTCTTTCCGGTGCGATTTTAACGAGCGAGTTTAAAAACTTTCTGTCCGCTCCCGTCCTTGCAGGGTCGAGGATCACTGCGTCATAATGCGTGCCGAGCTTTGCCTTCTTTTCAAGAAACTCGCCTGCGTCGCCCCGGTTGAAAGCAATATTACGGGTAAGTCCGTTTTCGTGACAGTTCTTTACTGCGTCACGGACGGCTGATGCGTTGTATTCAATGCCCTGTACCTGCTTTACATAGTCAGACACTATTATGCCTATCGTGCCTATTCCGCTGTATGCGTCAAGCAGAACGTCCTTCTTCGTGAGCTTCGCCGCCTTTATAGCGTAGTCGTACAGCTTTTCGGTCTGTGCGTGATTTATCTGATAGAACGATTGCGGAGATATTCTGAATCTTTTTCCGCAAAGAATATCCGTAATGTATCCCTTGCCGTAAAGCACCTCGTTATTTTCTCCGAGAAGAAGCATTTCGGGAGTGCGGTTTACCGAGAATGTCACGGTCGTAATATCCGGAAACCGCTTTACAAGTGCTTTCACAAAATCGTGCTTTTTAGGGAACATTGAGTTTCCGCCGACAAGAGTAACCAGTATCTCTCCGGTTTTCTTTCCGACACGGACAAGCACATGACGTAAAAAGCCACGCTCCGTACCCTCGTCATAAGGATGTAATTTGAACGATCTGAGCAGCTCTCTTATGCCGACGATTATCTCGTCCGCACGTTTATCGTCAAGCATACAGCTGTCAATTCCGACAATGCCGTTTCTGGACGACTGATATACGCCGGAGATTATCCTGCCGTTTCTGTCAGAGCGGAATACCGCCTGCACCTTGTTTCTGTAGTTGTACGGATCGTCTGCGCCTATAATTTCAGATACCTTGCCGAAACTGCCGAGCAGCTTTTCGGTATCCTTCTGCTTCCATTCAAGCTGCTGTTCGTATGTCATGTTGGACAGCTGACAGCCGCTGCATTTTTTCGCAACGGGACATTTCTTGTTTGCCATATTAACTCCTGTAATTTATTAGTTGTTTGCATCAGATCGATTAATCTTGCCTTTTATGATTCCTCTCATTGTGCCAAGAATATCACCATTAATATCACCGCTAATGTTTCCGTTCATAATACCGAAAATATCACCGTTAAGATTGCCACCGATATCTCCGTTCATAGTATTTAGTATATCGCCGTTAAGGTCACCTTCAATATTTCCTTCCATAACGCCTGTTATATCACCGTAAAGGTTGCCTTTAATATCGCATTTCATAGTACCGGTGATGTCACCGTAAAAATCACCTGATATATCAGATGTATAAATATCGGTTCTGTTATTCTTATTGTTTATAGCAAAGTTATCCTCATCGTCTTCATCGCATATAATTGCTTCATTTGTATTGCCTTTGATAATCCCATGCATAATGCCGATAATGTCGCCGTTAAAGTCGCCGCTTATATCGCCGCTCATAGTGCCGACAATGTCACCGTTAAGGTCGCCGTTAATATCGCCGCTCATAGTGCCGACAATGTCACCGTTAAGGTCGCCGTTAATATCACCGCTCATAGTGCCGACAATGTCACCGTGAAAGTCACCGGATATGTCAGATGTATAGAGACCTGTTATGTCACTTTCACAGTTTTCGTTAAATTCATCTTCATTATCGTAATCATCGTAAACATCGCCATTTTTGCAGAAATATGTAGCGTTTATGCTATGATTGCTATTAGTGTATATGGATAATTTATTGTTATGCAACAAAGCATTGGAAATTATCTTTATCACATTTTGGTTTACAATGTTATTCTTAGTGAGAAAAGAAGTGATATGTTTACCAAGTTCGCCGTCTTTACAGTTGATTATGGTAAAATTGGTAGTTTTGCCTGATGATTGTTGTAATATAGCTGCTTTACCATTATCGCTATCCGGTATTATTTTTATTGTTGTTTTCCCGGTATTTATTGTTATAGTTGAATTTGTGTTCATATTTGCTCTCCTTTTTAAAATTGTGACAGATATTCGTGTAACTTTTCAAGACGCATTTTCATATCCTTCCTCCCGAGCTCATAAACGCTTTTCAGCCTGTCGGGATTTCTCTCCGTTCGGCTTATCGTTATCGGCTCAGACGGACGGATAATAAATACCTTGCCGCTTTGTTCAAGTTCGCATAGCTTGTCTATGCTTTCGTTGTAGATATTGTGACGGTTTTCAAGCGCATTGCACAAGTCGGGGAATTTACCGTAGAACGAGCGTATCAGCAGTTTGTTCATCGGCTTTTTGCGGTAGTTCATATCACGGGTGAGGATTACCACCTGCTTTTTGTATCCCATTTCGGAAAAATGCTCAAACGGTATGCTGTCGGAAATTCCTCCGTCAAGATACGCTCTGCCGCCGATTATAACAGGCTTTGATATAAACGGCATCGAAGCAGAAGCACGGAGCATTTCCATATCCCGAAGTACGCTTTTTACCTGCAGATACTCCGGCTTTCCCGTTTTTACATCAGTGACCGTTGCATAAAACGGCACGCCCGATTTCTGATAGGCTTCGTCATCAAATATATCAAGCTCGTTCGGCACTTTGTAATAGGCATATTCCGTGTTGAAAAAGTCACCGCTTTTAAGTAACGGCTTTATCCCCATATAGCTTCTGTCGCCGTTGAAACGGCAGTTGTAGCGGATGACCCTGCCGTCCTGCCTTGACAGAAAATTCACTCCGAACACCGCACCTGCCGATGTTCCTATTATCCCGTCAAAATTTATATCATTTTCAAGAAGTACGTCAAGTGCGCCTGCCGTGTACATTCCACGCATAGCGCCGCCTTCAAGCACAAGTCCTGTTTTCATAATGTTCTCCGTTAAATTTATTTGCCGTATTCGTTGTCAAATTCTTGTATTTCTCTGAGCATATCCTCAGTGCTGTCATCGCTCATATCGTACCATTCCATCTTTTTCAGATACTTGCCGAGCCAACTGTCGTAAAGAGCATTTGCCACGATCCCGACCTCGCTGAAAGAATCGTTACCGTCCCTGATAACAAAAGCAATCTGCTTATTATCTGTCGGCACTTCTTTAAAATTACACCCTACAAACGCTTCTCTTACTGTCTTATATACCGCATCCAAATCGTGTTGCTGTAAGCTCAGCACTTTTTCATTATCTATTTCTACCGTGATTTTGTATAAGTAATCCATACCTGCCGTCTTTTCGTAATATATTTTTAGTACCGCCATATTTGACAACATCCGCCCGATACGCTATAATATTCAGTGCGACAAGCGGATGCGCTGTGATAATATTCTATCACTTTTCGATATTATTTGCAATACGGAAAAGTCCGCCCGAAAGGAAATAATAAACAATATGGCTGAAATAATAGATGTTGCCGATATAAATATACCCGAGCTTGAAATATACACTCACCTGACAGATGCACGGCTTCGCAAGGTGTACGAGTATGAACACGGAATATTCATAGCCGAAAGTCAGACGGTTATAGAAGTAGCCCTTGATGCAGGCTGTAAGCCGATTTCGATGCTCACAGACAGAAAGTATATCAATGACCGTGCAAACGGCATTATAGAGCGGTGCGGTGATATTCCGGTATATACCGCTGACAGTAAGATAATGTCCGGGCTTACAGGCTATGAGCTGACACGGGGAATGCTGTGCGCTATGGAGCGTCCTGCGCCGAAAAGGGCAGAGGAGCTTTGCAGAAATGCACGAAGGATTGCCGTACTCGAAAATATAGCCGATGTCAGCAACACAGGAGCTATAATTCGCTCTGCGGCGGCACTCGGCATAGACGCTGTGCTGATAACCCCGTCCTGCTGTGACCCTCTTTGCAGGAGAGCCATAAGAGTAAGTATGGGAACGGTATTTCTTATCCCGTGGGGATATATAGGCGAGGATGAGCATTGGTGGCAGTCGCACGGTCCCGCTTATCTTAATTCGCTGGGCTTTAAAACAGCGGCAATGGCACTCACAGATAACTCGGTAAGTATTGATGACAAGACGCTTCAGAGCGAGCAGCGGCTTGCTATAATACTCGGCTCTGAGGGCTACGGACTGTCGCAGAAGACTATAGACGGCTGTGATTATACGGTAAAGATACCGATGTATCACGGTGTCGATTCGCTCAACGTCGGTGCGGCGGCCGCTGTCGCATTCAGAGAGCTGAGAGTAAGAGAATAGTAAAAGGGCTGAATTGCAACTAAGCAGTTCAGCCCTTTTATTATTACATTATGAATATTAAGTTATCTTATAAAATCCGTTCTTACAACCGCACTTGTATCGGGCAGTGCAATGCCGTTCTTCCTGCCAAGCTCAAAGCACTTCATCATCCACGCCATATTCTTTGCAAGGTTCTGCATTGTCTGCATACCCTCAAGATCCTGCTCGGCTTCACCGGGTACTTTGCCGTATACCATGTTCCAGTAAGTAGAGCCGACAACAGGCATCTGTGCTATGCCGAAATACTTGTTCAGACAATCGAACGATGCTGAACTGCCTCCTCGTCTTGCAACCGCAACCGATGCACCTGGCTTGAATCTGAAAGCTGCACCGCCTGCGTAGAATGCTCTGTCAAGGAATGACAGTATACGTCCGCTCGGGTGAGCATAATATACCGGTGTACCGAACACAAATCCGTCCGCTTCTTTAGCTTTTGCTATAAACTCATTAACATCGTCATCGTTGAAAGCACAGCCTTTTTCACTGCACTGTCCACATCCGATGCAATCTCTGACAGGCTTTCCGCCCATCTGGAATATCTCATATGAAATGCCCTCGTTTTCAAGCGTCCTGCCTACTTCAAGCAGTGCGGCATTGGTATTGCCGTTCGCCTTAGGACTGCCGTTTAGCATCAATACCTTCATTAAAATCGCTCCTTCAAATAATATATTGCAATTTTGCGTTACAGATTATATCACCTTGAATAAAAATAGTCAAGGCAAAATTTACCGCATAATTTCATGCTGTTTGTCATTCCGTCATTCCCACAACCTGCCTATACATTTCTTCATCGTCATAAATAAGATAAAAGTCGGTCGGAACAAAGTATCTCTCCTGTAATACCAAGCTCAGTTCATCCGCAAATTTCTCCGTGCTTTCATACTTACGGGTAATGACCTTTTCACTGTCTGTCGGATAAATTTTAAGTGCGGTATCGTTAAATATTCTCTGCCATAATTCGCTGTGTCTGCCGCAGAAATTGTACTCGGTTTTACCGAACTGAGTTATCATCTGCAACGCCTCGTTTTCGATAAATTCGCTGTTATCGGTGTTGTTTACAATATAGAATATCTGCGCAATATGTTCCTTTACGGGTGTAATTGAACCTGTCAGCAATTCGGCACCGTACAGATTATCACGCAGCTTTTCACATCTGTCCATTTATTCTTCCTCCGGGTAAATTATGCCGTGTTCCTGCCTGAACCTTGTCATTATCTCCATAACATCGGCGGTGTAGTCAAGGCACATTACGTTTTTGTCGCCGTTTACCGCCTTTTCCATATCGGTTATTTCATAGTAAAGCGCATCGGAATTTTCACCTGCGCCGACAAGCTCCGTCCTGCCGTCTGTATAGGTTATTTTTGCTTCCCACGCTCTCGGATATTCCATGATTTCAATATAGCCGTTTTCGCAGGAAATCATAGCACGCTTGGGCTGTTTTGAATGGAGCGACAGCATAACGGTTGCCATCTGTCCCTCCTTGTCCGACAGCAAAAGGCTCGCCTGTTCGTCAACTCCAGTCGGTGCGGTTTTAAGCTGTGACATCATATTATCCGGCTTTGAATCGAAAAACCAACGGATAACAGACAAGGCATACACGCCTATATCAAGCATCGCACCGCCTGCAAGGCTTCTGTTGAAAAAGCGGTTTTTCATATCGTATTCCTTGAAACTGCCGAAATTCATTGTGATAAGATTCACTCTGCTGAGTGTGCCGCTTTTCAGAATTTCATTCAGCTTTTTATATATCGGCATATGATAAACCGTCATCGCTTCACCGATTACAACGTTGTTTTCGTCGGCAAGTGTGATAAGCTCACCGAGTTCGTCACTATTCAATGTTATCGACTTTTCAACAAGGATATGCTTTTTGTTTAAAATCGCTTTCTTCATAAAGCCGTAATGCGTGTTGTGCGGAGTGGTGATGTAGATTATATCAACATCGGGGTCGGTGAACATTTCATCATAGCTGTCATACACCTTGCCGATATTGTATTTTTCGGCAAAAGCCACAGCCTTGCTATGCGTCCTGTTACCTACGGCAAACAGATTTCTTCCGTTTTTCTGCAAAGCGGCGGCTGTTTCGTTTGCGATTACGCCCGTACCCAGTACCGCCCAGTTGTAGTTTTTCATAATATGCTCCTTATAAAGCCGTAATGCGTGTTGTGCGGAGTGGTGATGTAGATTATATCGACATCGGGGTCGGTGAACATTTCGTCATAGCTGTCATACACCTTGCCGATATTGTATTTTTCGGCAAAAGCCACAGCCT
>ERZ1027236.295-NODE-295-length-20730-cov-5.054462_pt1 | contig 20730 bp, 14 predicted proteins | sample MGYA00519265_ERZ1027236 | MGnify/ENA primary metagenome ERZ1027236 (study PRJEB26926, sample SAMN06164642) | human gut metagenome | biome: ENVO:00009003; feature: ENVO:2100002; material: ENVO:00002003 | host: Homo sapiens | place: USA | collected 2012 ... | reverse complement strand
GATCTACACCCTAGAGTTCGTCGGCAGCGTCAGATGTGTATAAGAGACAGGTCAGAAAAGTGCTCTATTTGTGGGAAAAAAGCATCATTACGAGGGGGATGTAGTCATATCCCAGGAAAATTGTATATGGGAGAGTTGTGTTTAAGAGAAGTAACAGATTATGAAATCATTGGAGTAGCAATAGTTAGGCATCCATTAGATAAATATGCAATATTAAAGCTAGAGGGGCAGGAGTATAATTATCAAGTTTTGGATTATTTAATGGAAAAATTAGATAGTCCATTTAGACCATGGTATGTAGAAGAATTAAAGAGGAAACGACCTGAGTTTATTAATGTCGGGAGAAATGACAAGTGCCCATGTGGTTCAGGGAAAAAATACAAAATGTGTTGTTGTGGCGCTTCAAGAGAGTATGGTCCTCATTATAGAATTACTTTGCTGGGTGGTGAGGAAATGAAAGAGGAATCTATTGAATATTCAGGCAGATGGGTAGAAAAGCAAACGATAAATAGGAAATAGATAAGTATTAAACAGCGTTAAGGCAGATATGAGATCGAAAGATTTTGTATCTGTCTTTTTTTATTACAACAACTTCTGGTCACAATGTCCAGAAGTGGAAAGGAACAAAAATGAGTAGAAAAAATGGAAAGAAGTTATTGATTGCGGTTGCAGTAGGGGCAGTTGTCGTAAAGGCAGTGAGGGATGTCATAAAGGAAAAAAAGCAGGAGAAAGCACTGAAGGCTGTTCTGGATGATTTTTATGAGGAAGAACTGAACTGGTGGGACAGGGAACGTGAGGAAGGAGAGGAATTGTAGATATGGGAATGAAAATACAGCTCCACAGGCTGTTGGTTCCACCCTGACAGGGGAGGGACAGATCAGGAAGGAGGTACACTGTGCAGGAGGAAACAACACAAAAAACGATTGCCCTTGCAATCAAGACATCCAAACTGACCGCAAGTGTTCTCCAGAAGGCGATGAAGATGTATCTGGAGCATCAGAAGCATAAAGAGCCTTCCCACGGGAAAATATCGGTGAAAAAGCTGGTCGGTCAGGGAGCGGGTGCGAAGTCCATAGAGGTCACGGATGATAACATTAAGGCTTTTGAGCGTGTGGCGAGAAAGTACAATGTAGATTTCGCTGTGAAGCGGGATAAGACCACGGAGCCGCCCAAGTACCTTGTATTTTTTAAGGGTAAGGATGCCGATGTGATTGCACAGGCATTCAAGGAATTTGTAAAAGTTAATGAGAAAAAGCAACAGCGTCCGTCATTACGGCAGAAACTGAAAGGACTTCAGAAGATGATCGCACAGAATAAGAACAGGGAGCGGAGCAGAGAGAAAAACAAGGACAGGGGACAGAGCCTATAAGCAAAGTCATTGACGGGATTGTAAAGGATTTGCAGTCAATCCCGAAAACTGTCAAAGAAAAGTGCAAAGGGGTAAATGGGAAACAGCTTGCCCTCAAATGCGCTCCCTATGTGATATTTGGATATGTCTTTAATAAGGTTTCATGGCTGTATGGACAGCAGGCAGGAGATAACACGTTGCAGAAGGTGTTGGACACGATCAATGGGATGGGAGGTGCGTTTGTAAACCCGTTTCCCAGTTTTATGCCGAGGGATTTACTGGTTGGCGTGGGATGTGGGATAGGATTTCGTATGGTGGTATATTATAAAGCGAAAAATGCTAAGAAATTCCGGCAGGGAGTAGAATACGGTTCGGCAAGGTGGGGAACTGCCAAAGACATAGAGCCTTATGTCGATCCGGTATTTGAAAACAACGTGCTTTTAACGGCAACGGAGCGTCTTATGATGTCCGGCAGACCAAAGCAGCCGAAGTATGCAAGGAATAAAAACATTCTTGTGATCGGCGGTTCCGGTTCCGGTAAGACACGTTTTTTTGTGAAGCCGAACCTTATGCAGATGCACAGTTCCTATGTGGTCACTGATCCGAAAGGCACTGTGCTGGTCGAATGCGGCAGGATGCTGTCTAAGAATGATTACCGGATTAAGGTGCTTAATACCATTAACTTTGCAAAATCAATGCATTACAACCCTTTCGCTTACATCCGGAGCGAAAAGGACATTCTGAAACTCGTAAACACAATCATTGTAAATACCAAAGGGGAAGGGCAGCAAGCCTCTGAGGATTTCTGGGTAAAAGCCGAAAAGCTCTATTACACGGCACTGATCGCATATATCTGGTACGAAGCGCCGGAGGAAGAACAGAATTTTTCCATGCTGATTGATCTGGTGGATGCCAGCGAAGCTAGGGAGGATGATGAAAATTTCAAAAATGCGGTTGACCTGCTGTTTGAGGAGCTGGAGCAGAAGAACCCAAACCATTTTGCGGTAAGGCAGTATAAGAAGTATAAACTTGCCGCAGGAAAGACAGCAAAATCTATTCTGATTAGCTGTGGTGCAAGGTTGGCACCATTTGACATCAAGGAGCTGCGTGACCTGACTGCTTATGATGAACTGGAGCTTGATACATTGGGTGAGAAAAAGACAGCACTGTTTGTCATTATCTCCGATACCGATGCGACATTCAATTTTATTGTAAGTATCATGTATTCGCAGTTATTCAATCTGCTTTGTGACAAGGCAGATGATGTATATAACGGAAGACTGCCGATTCACGTCCGGTGCTTACTGGACGAGTTTGCGAACATCGGGCAGATTCCACAGTTTGAGAAGCTGATTGCTACTATCCGTAGCCGGGAAATATCAGCTTCTATTATTTTGCAGTCAAAGTCACAGCTAAAGGCTCTGTATAAGGACAACGCATCGACCATTGAAGGAAACTGCGACACAACCCTGTTTTTGGGAGGAAAAGAGAAAGATACTCTGAAAGATCTGGCAGAAATTCTTGGGAAAGAAACGATTGACCTTTACAATACCTCAGATACAAGGGGAACGAGCCAGTCCTACGGTCTGAATTACCAAAAGACCGGAAAGGAACTGATGAGCCAGGACGAGATTGCGGTCATGGATGGCAGCAAGTGTATCATGCAGCTTAGGGGCGTGAGACCTTTTTTCTCAGATAAGTTTGATATAACGAAGCATAAGCAGTACCCGCTGTTATCTGATTATGACAAAAAGAATGAGTTTGACATTGAAAGATACGTCAAGAACCGCAACAGACTCCGCTTTAAGAGGAATGATGTGGTGGATGAGGTATGCGATGTCGGAGAAATCACAGCTTAACTTCTGGACATTGTGACCAGAAGTTGTTTTACAACTGAATATGGAACATATGATATGGGAGCTTTTCTAAAAATTATAATTCAGAGAAGCTCCCTTTTTATTTTTTTGAAAAAGGAGACAAACAAATGGGCTTTTTTACAACATCAGTAACAGGACTTAAAACAGTAGTAACCGCAATCGGCGCAGGTGTAGGCGTATGGGGAGTTATCAATCTTCTCGAAGGATACGGAAATGATAATCCCGGTGCAAAATCACAGGGAATCAAGCAGCTTATGAGTGGCGGTGGCATCATCATTGTGGCACAGACGGTAATCCCACAGCTTACCACACTGTTCTCATAATTCATGGGCGGGATCATTGATAAGATTACTGAATTCATAAAGGAACTGTTGCAGGGATGGGTGCTGACAAACTTTGAAACCATGTTTACCGATGTCAATGACAAAGTAGGCACGATTGCAGGGGAGGTCAGCAAAACTCCCAGCACATGGAACTCCGGTATTTTTGATATGATAAAAACCCTGTCCGACAACGTGATGATCCCCATAGCGGGTATGATTATCAGCTTTGTACTCGTCTATGAGCTTATTTCCATGGTCATTGATAAAAACAACCTGCATGACTTCAATACAGCCATTTTTATCCGCTTTTTTATGAAAGCGTGTATTGCAGTCATGCTTCTTAGCAAGACTTTTGACATTGTAATGGCGGTATTTGATGTGGGAAGCCATATCGTCAATTCTGCCGCCACAGCAATCAGCGGAGAAACCAGTATTGATGTTTCAAGCACTTTGCAGACAATGTTCAATGAGCAGTTTTCGGAAATGAGCATAGGCGAACTGTTGGGACTGGGAATGGAGACCATGATCGTCAGTTTGTGTATGAAAATCATGTCAGTCCTTATCACCGTCATTCTTTATGGGCGAATGATTGAAATATATCTTTATGTATCAGTAGCACCTGTTCCCTGTGCAACCGTAACCAACCGGGAATGGGGAACGATAGGAACTAATTATTTTAAGGGACTTTGTGCCCTTGCATTTCAGGGATTTTTTATGATGGTATGCGTTGCTATCTATGCAGTGCTTGTGGCAGGTGTGGCGGTTGCTGATAATCTGCATACCGCACTCTGGTCAGTGGCGGCATATACCGTTATCCTATGTTTTTCACTTTTTAAGACAGGCTCCCTGTCTAAATCTATCTGGAATGCACATTAAAGGAGGAACGAAATGGCAATATCCGTGCAGGTGCCAAAGGATTTGTCCGGTATCAAGACAAAAGTGGCACTGAACTTGACAAAGAGACAGATCATCTGTTTCAGCGGTGCGGCAGTAGCCGGTATACCCTTGTATTTTTTAACCAAGGGAATGATCGGAACATCAGCCGCATCACTTCTTATGATGGGAGCAATGCTTCCGTTCTTCTTTTTTGCGATGTATGAGAAAAACGGGTTTCCGGCGGAGAAGATTTTGTATTTTATGCTCCGGCAGAAGATACTCACACCGGGCATAAGACCATACCGGTCAGAGAACTTATACAAGCAGTTGGAAGAAAAAGAAAAATTACGAAGGGAGGTTCGTTATCTTGAAGAAAAAGCAAAAGGCAGAACCGGAAAGCCGCAGAAAAAGCAGTTATAAAGGCAATAGCAGGAACAACAGTAAAAGTGGCGGTCTTACCTTTTCAGAAAAGAAGCGTCTTATACAGTTAAAGCATATTTTATCGGGAAAGAGCATTGAGAAAGAAAAGCCGACTACCGCACAAAGGACGATCACTTTTGAAAAGATGTTCCGTGACGGTATCTGTCAGGTCAGCCACCGTTATTATACAAAGATGGTGGAATTTTTTGATATAAACTATGAGCTTCTGGAAGTGGATGACCAGGCGGACATACTGGCACAGTACAGCAAGCTTATCAATTATTTTGATCCGTCTGTGAAGTTTGAACTGGTGCTTTTCAACAGGCAGGTCAACGAGCAGATGCTTACAGAACAGTTTGACATTCCGTGGCAGGAGGATGATTTTAACGATATTCGTGAGGAATATACGGAAATGTTAAAGAAGCAGGCGGCAAAGGGAAACAATGGTATCATCAAATCAAAATATCTGATTTTTGGTGTAGAAAGCAACGGCTACAAGGAAGCCGAGAGCCGCCTTAAAAACATTGAAAAAGATGTCATACGGAACTTAAACAACATAGGAACCCTTGCGAGGGGACTGGACGGAAAGGAAAGACTGCGCATCCTGCATGAATATTTTAATCAGGATACGATGGAGCCTTTCCGTTTTTCATTTAAGGATTTGGCAGAATCCGGTAAGTCGGTCAAGGACTATATTGCACCGCCGGGATTTGATTTCCGCTATCCGAACCGCTTTAAGTCGGGGAATATGTATGGATGTGTGTCCTATCTGGATATTATCGCACCGAAGTTTACGGACGAGCTGATCAAGTATCTTCTGGATATTGATGCTAATCTTACGATTTCCATGCACATGCAGACGGAAGATCCGGTAAAGGCAATCAAGAAGTTAAAAGCGGTTATTTCCAATATCCAGAAAATGAAGATTGAAGAGCAGAAAAAGGCAGTCCGAAGCGGCTATGATATGGATATTCTTCCAACAGACATCGTGACTTATGAAAAGGACACGCTGGAATTTCTCGATGATTTGAATACGAGCAACCAGAAGATGATCAACATGACATTCCTTATTACCTGTTATGGCAGAACCAAGCGGGAACTGGAGAGCTTAATGCAGAGGGTGTCCGGTATTATTCAGCAGGCAAACTGTGACCTCAGATGTTTACAGTATTTACAGGAGCAGGGTCTTATGGCATCTGCACCGATTGGGTGCAATGAAACCGGCATTGAGCGTACCCTTTCCACAAAGAGTACCGCAATCTTAGTACCATTCTGCACACAGGAATTGTTTATGCCTGCACCGGCAATCTATTACGGATTAAATGCACTCAGCAACAACATGATCATGGCAGACCGCAAAAGGCTCCGTACACCAAACGGGGTTATCCTTGGAACACCGGGAAGTGGTAAGAGTTTTAGTGCAAAGCGAGAGATTTTAAGCTGTTTCCTTATCACAAAGGACGATATTATCATCTGCGATCCGGAGGGAGAGTATTTTGCACTTGTAGCGGCACTGCATGGACAGGTGGTAAAACTTGCTACAAATTCCAAGGACTATCTGAATCCGATGGATATTCAGCTAAGCCATAAGGGGGATAAGGAAGCATTAAAACTGAAATCGGATTTTATCATAACATTATGTGATCTGATTGCAGGTGGCAAGGACGGTCTGGAGAACGATGAGAAAGGTATCATCGACGAATGTATCCGCCATATTTACGATAAGTATTTTGAAAATCCGGTGCCGGAAAATATGCCGCTGTTGGAAGATTTGTATGATGCCTTGTTAGCACACAAAAATCCAAAGGCAGAGCGTATCGCAAACAGCCTTGTGCTGTATGTGCATGGTTCCCAGAATTACTTCAACCACCATACCAATGTGGACAGCGGCAACCGTATCATGTGCTTTGACATCAGAGACTTGGGAAATCAGTTAAAGGAGCTTGGAATGTTGATCGTGCAGGATGCGGTTTGGAACAGGGTATCGCAGAACAGGGAGCGAAAGATTGCTACCCGTTATTACTGTGATGAGTTCCACCTTCTTCTGAAGGAGAAGCAGACCGCTATCTATTCTGTGGAAATATGGAAGCGTTTCAGAAAATGGGGCGGTATTCCGACAGGTTTGACGCAGAATGTGGGCGATTTTCTCCGCTCTGAGGAGATTGAGGGTATTTTGGGTAACAGCGATTTTGTGTATCTGTTAAATCAGAATGCCAAAGATCAGGCAATTCTCGCTGATAAACTGGGACTTTATGATAAGCAGCTTTCCTATGTCACCAACTCCGAGCCGGGAAGTGGTCTGATACTGTTTGACAATGTGGTAATTCCATTTGTAGACAAATATCCGACAGACACCAAGACTTACAGAATTATGAATACCAAGCCGGAGGAATCGGTGCAGAAGGAGGACGCAGTATAAAATGGCAGAAAAAAGACAGAAGAAGCAGGCAGTAAAGGCATTTGAAAAAGAGATATTTTCCAAGGATAAGGAAGTGACTGGAGCAAAACACACAGAACACAGGCAGGATAACACCTTTCCTACGGAAAATCATTTTCATGCCAATGAGAAGCCTGTGAGCAATCTGCCACGGGATGCGAACCATGGCAGTGATACAAAAAATGTAACTTCTGGTCACAATGTCCAAAAGTTGGAAACTGGAGCAGAGAGAAAAACGGGCAATAAAAAGAAATATTACCGTCAGTTGCAACAGCAACAGAACACTTCTGGTCACAATGTCCAGAAGTCAGAAGCCGATGCGGAAAAGGCATTCTTAAAGGAAAACAGTTTCATGCAGGAGGAACAGCCGGGGGATTCTGACAGCACGATGGAAAATGAGGTTCATGTCAGGGACACCTACCAACGGTCTGAGGAAAAAGGAAAATATCACAAAGGGCGTGTGCAGAGAGAACACGCACACAGAGAGCGTGCAAAGTCAGAAAATGCAAAGCAGTCCGATTATGGAGATCTTCAGACAAAGGACGCCACATTTTCGCAGGGGCAGGCGGACGAATTTACAGACCAAAAAGTACAGAAGGCTTTTGATAAGTCGGAAAAGAACCGCCGAAAGTTGCAGAAAGCAAAGGACAAGATGCCGACAAAGCGGCAGTATGAGATGAAGCGTGTCTTTGATGAACAGACCGGAAAAGCAAAGTATGTTGTGGTTCCGGTGGATGTGGAGAAGCCATTTAAACCGGATGGACTTGGAAAAGCTGCGGTTCACAAACTCCAGACCGAAAATATGTATTTTGTGCATCGAAAGATTGCAGAGACAGAAAAGGATAATTCTGCTGTGGAGGGTGCACATAAGACAGAACAGCGTGCAGAAGATGTTTACCATTACATGAAATATCACCGCAAGAGCAAGGCACAGAGAAAGCGTGACCGATTAGAGCGATTGCAGAAAAAACAGGTCACAGCGGATATGAAGCTGGAGTATGAGAAATTCATCAGTGAAAATCCACATCTAAAGGGCAACAGTCCAAAGAAGCAGTTGCAAAGGCAGCTACAGAAACAGCGTATCAAGCGTGAGTATGCCAAGGCAAGGCGGGCAGGAGCAGAAGCCAAGACTGCAAAGGAAACATTTACAAAGACAGCCAATGCTGCAACCGGCATTGCAAAGAAGTTACAGGAGATTGCCACAAAAAATAAAACACTGATTATCACAGTGGGTATTTTTGCTCTTCTGCTTATTATGATCATGTCGGCATTATCAAGCTGCGGTTCCATGTTTACCGGAACTGTGACAACAACGATGGCAAGCACATATCTTAGCCTTCCGGCAGAGATTGATGCAGCAGATTTATCTTTTACAGAAAAGGAAATGGAGCTGCAAAACAAGATTGACCGGATTGAAACTGATTATCCGGGATATGATGAATACGATTATAACCTTGGTGCAATCGGGCATGATCCATATACACTGATCAGTTATCTTTCCGCAGTCCATACGGAATTTACTGCCGCAGAAATGGAGAGTGAAATTCAGGAATTATTTGATGCCATGTATTCCCTTACTACTGAGGAAGTGGAGGAGACACGGACAAGGACAGTCACAAAGACCGGAACCAGAACAGTTACAAATGCAGATGGAAGCATCAGTACCGAGGAATATGAGTACGAGGAGGAAGAAGAATATACCGTAACAATTCTTCGTGTCACACTTACGGTCACACCGCTTGAGAGCATTGTAGCCGGACGCATGGACAGTGAGCAGACGGAAATCTTTGGAGCCTATACGGAGACAAAGGGCGGTTTACAGGTTTTCGCTTCTCCGGTTGATTATTACTGGTATTACTATATCAGCAGTTATTACGGATACCGGAAAAATCCAAACACCGGAGCTGAGGAGCTTCACAGGGGTGTGGACATAGCAGTACCGACAGGAACGCTCGTGTATGCAGCCCATGACGGAACGGTTACGGAAGCGGCTTACGATTCCTATTATGGGAATTATGTGGTGATTACGGACAGCAAGGGATATACCACAAAATATGCCCACATGGACAGCTTAAATGTGTCCGCAGGGCAGAGTGTAAAAAAAGGTGACAATATAGGTAAAAGCGGAAATACAGGAAGCAGTACCGGAAGCCACCTTCATATCGAGTGCTTGTATAACGGGGAGTATTATAACCCGTTATTTTATTTTGAAGCGGGAGAACAGACCATTTATGGAGAAACAACGGGTGGCACCGGAGGAGGGATCGGCAATGTGATACCACCGGAATCCTATGATGATGCAACCGTACAGACGCTTATGCGTGAAGCAAACAGGTATCTGGGTATGCCATACACTTTTGGAGGAACAGCACCCGCAAGTTTTGACTGTTCCGGATTTGTATGCTGGGTATTTACAAACAGTGGCGTACATAACCTGCCAAGAACCACAGCACAGGGCATTTATGACCAGTGTACTCCGGTATCAGCGGCAGATGCAAAGGCAGGGGACATTATATTTTTTACAGGAACCTATAATGCAGGACGTCCGGTTACACACGTTGGTATCTACTGTGGAAATGGTACGATGGTGCATTGCGGTGATCCAATTCAGTACACATCAATCAATACTTCTTACTGGCAGAGCCATTTCTATGGTTTTGGAAGATTGAATTAGCGAAGGGAGGAATTATTTTTGTCAGTAGAACGAATCAATTCACAGCTTAAAAAGGTCAGAGAGCAGATAGCACAGCTACAGGCAAAGGAAAAAGACCTTGCAGAACAGAAACAGATGGCGGAGGATGCCGAAGCTATGAAGATCATACGAAAATATAAAATCTCATCGGAGCGTTTGCAGATGCTTAATAAGCTCAGTGAGGATGAAGTCAGAAATTTATTACAGAAACGGGAACAGGAAAAGGAGGATTCGACCAATGAAAATGAAGAAGTTATCCGTTAAGGCACTAATGTCCCTGATACTGTCGGCAATACTTTTTTGTATGCCGGTCGGGGCATTTTTTGCAAACAGGGCAAATACTGTGGAGGTTCATGCGGAGGATACCGCAGAGCAGAAAACAGAGAGTGCAGCAGAAGAAGGCAGTGCAGAAAGCACAGCGTCCGGCACTGATAACAAGGACAGTTCCGGTAGTGGAGAAAATCATACAGAGCAGTCCACGGAGAATACAACAGAAAATTCCACAGAAGGCACAACTGAGGAGACACAGCCTTCCGCAAAATGCATCTGCAAGGAAAAATGCAGTCAGTATGCGGTGGATGAAGATTGTGAGGTGTGTGCAAAGGATTACAAGGAATGTGCCTATATCAATCCGAGCGTAAAAATCACAATCAATACACCTTCTGGGTGGCATAACGATACCACGAAAGTAACAGTCAAGGTGGAGGATACTATTGTATCCGGCAATTTTACCATTCAGACAGTAAAGGCGAAAGTCGGACAGAATAGAAGCTGGACAGACATTACCGAGGATATGTACATAGAGATTTCCGAGAACAGCACCATTTATGTACAGGTCACAGACCAGAAGGGCAAGACCTACGAGAAAAACCGTTATATCAAGTGTTTTGATTTTACCAAGCCTACCTTAAATGCGACAGTCAGCGACGGTCTTTTGAGCATTCAGGCACATGATACGGATTCCGGTATCAAGGCAATCTATGTCAATGGCTATGAGTTTACAGAGCATACGAATGGAGCCTTGAATATCCGTCTGCAACAGTTCGATGCAGGGTATCAGTATTTCACGATTTCTGCCATGGATAATGCAGGAAATACCTCTGAAATCTATAAAACAGCCAATCCGTATTACACCGATCCGGAGAATAAGGACAGCAGTGAAAAAGATCCGGCACAGCAGCTTCCGGTGGATGCGTCGGCAACCAAGCCAAGCTCTGCAACCGCACAGATTACGGAGCATACGAAAACGGATGTGAATGGAAATACAGTTTCCCAGACAGGCAGTGGAACAACTTCAAGCAGTACAGGAACATCAGCCAAGCAGTCCCCGAGTACGGGAGATACTTCTAAGGATACCGACCAGAGCAGTGACAGCCAGACTTCTGAAAAAGGCAAGGAATTTTATACAATCCAGACTGCATCAGAAAAGGTATTTTATCTGGTGATTGATCGTGACGGGGAAGATGAAAAGGTATATTTCCTTACCGAAGTCAGTGAAAATGACCTGTTAAATACCACAACGGATAACAGCGAGACACTTCCGAAAAATTCAGCAGCATTGGAATCTGCAATCCCTACCAAAGACAGCGCATTATCAAACAATAATGCTGATACCACAGGAGATAAAACACAGGGAGCAGAAAGTGTTGAGGACAGCACCGAAGATAGCACGGAAGATACAAGTGAGCCGAAAGAGGATACCGCAAAAGCAGATGGTTCCGGCTTTACATATATTTTAATGGGCATTGCTTCGATAGCTGTGATCGGGGTGGTATATGTTGTGAAATCCAAGAAGAAAAAGGAAAACTTCATTGATGAGGATGAAGATGAGGACGAGCTTGACGAGGACTACGATTATGATGACGAGGAAGAAACCGAGCAGGATTCCGACGAAGCATTCATAAATGGTGGTGATGATACAGAATCAGTAGACACAGACGAGAATGACAATGAGGATAACAACAACGAGAATGACGAAGAAGATGGGGAGGAATAGAGATGGAGCTTGTAATTGCAGAGAAGCCGAGTGTGGCACAGAGCATTGCGGCGGTTCTTGGTGCCACACAGCGTAAGGACGGATATTTGGAAGGCAATGAGTATCTGGTATCATGGTGTGTGGGACATCTGGTAGAACTGGCACAGCCGGAAAGCTATGAGGAAGCATGGAAGAAATGGAGCTATGAGAGCCTTCCAATCATTCCGCAGGAATGGCAGCATGAAGTGAAAAGTGATACAAAAGCACAGTATCAGATTTTGAAGAAACTTATGCATGATGACAGGGTAGATGCTGTTGTGTGTGCCACCGATGCCGGAAGGGAGGGAGAATTGATTTTCCGCCTGACCTACGATATGGCAGGGGGCAGAAAGCCGATGAAGAGGTTATGGATTTCTTCCATGGAGGAGAGTGCTATCCGTGACGGCTTCAATAATCTTCGTCCGGGCAGTGATTATGACAATCTGTATCATTCAGCACTGTGCAGGCAAGAAGCAGACTGGCTTGTGGGTATCAATGGGACAAGGCTTTTTACCGTATTATATGGCGGTAAGGCATTAAAGGTGGGCAGAGTGCAGACACCGACACTTGCCATGCTTGTAGACCGTGAAAGTAAAATCATGAATTTCAAGAAAGAAGCCTATTACATAGCTCATATCATGGGAAATGGTCTGGATGCGGTATCGGAGCATATCAGCGATAAAACGGAAGCAGAAAGAACTGCGGGAGCCTGTGAAAACGGACAGGCTCTTGTGACTTCTGTGGTGAAGGAAGAAAAGTGGATAGCACCACCGAAGCTCTATGACCTTACCACGCTTCAGAGGGATGCAAACCGTCTGTTTGGCTTTACTGCAAAGCAGACCTTGGAATATACCCAGAGCCTTTATGAAAAGAAACTTGTCACTTATCCGAGAACGGACAGCCAGTATCTTTCCGATGACATGGATGGCACAGCAAGAAATGTGATCGAAGCGATTTTCAATTCTCTGTTATTTGAGCAGAATATCATGTTCAATCCAGATATTAAAAGAATTTTGAACAGCAAGAAAGTGACGGACCACCACGCAATCATTCCTACCATGGAGATCATCAAGCAGGACTTAGAGGCGATTCCGGATAGCGAAATGAAGGTACTTTCCCTGTGTGCCAACCGTCTGCTGTGTGCAACCGGGGAGAAGCATATTTATAATTCCACAAAGGCAGAGCTTACCTGCAACGAGACTGTGTTTAAGGTATCCGGTAAGGAAGTATGGAAAAATGGATGGAAGGAATTTGATGATTTCTTCAAAAATTCCTATAAGACCACAGAAGATAAATCAGATACCGAGGAAGAAAAGAAACTGCCGAAGCTTTGTGAGGGCATGACGATTGCAGTGGAGCAGACAAAGGTTTCCGAGCATTTCACACAGCCGCCAAAGCATTACACTGAGGACAGCCTGCTGTCTGCCATGGAGCGAGCTGGAGCAGAAAATATGGGTGACGAAGTGGAGAGGAAAGGACTTGGTACACCTGCCACCAGAGCAGATATTATTGAAAAACTGGTAAAAGACGGATTCGTGAAGCGTGAGAAAAAGCAGATGATCCCGACAGAGGACGGAATGAAGCTGATCACGATACTTCCGGATGTAGTAAAATCTCCGAAACTGACCGCTGACTGGGAGAACGAGCTTACACTGGTATCCAAAGGAGAAGTTACTGCAGAACAGTTTATGTCTGGGATTGAAGCCATGGTAAGTGACCTTGTAAAAACTTATCATAGCGTTAGCAACGAGCAGAAAGCCATGTTTGAGGCAGGAAAGAGTGGGCAGGAAATGCTTGGAAAATGCCCGAAATGTGGTGCTGATGTAGTAAAAGGGAAATTTGGGGCGTACTGTACCGGAAAGTGTGGTATGAATGTCGGCAAGGCACTTGGAGTAACACTTTCCGATTCACAGGTCAAGAGCTTGCTTCAAGGGAAAAAGATACTTGTCAAAGGTCTGAAAGGAAAGAAAGGCAGTTATGATGCGTACCTGATTCCGCAGAACATTGAGGAGTTTTCTTATACGAAAGATGGCAAGAAAATCAAGGGATTCCAGTATAAATTTAAGATGGAATTTCCACAGACGAAGGGAAAGCAGGGGTAGGAAAGTGGCTGTGATTGTGGTATAGTGAGGAAAAGAAAAATTGAAATTTGACGACCAAAATGTCAAAGCAGATGATAAAAAAGGGGGCTTTACTAGTGAAAAATGCTATTAGAATGGATACCTCATTTGCTACACCAACTGAAAAGTCATTAAAATCATTGGCTGAATCGTTAGAATCATACAAGAAATTATCTAGTTCTTTAATGTCAAGTATGAATGAAATAATGAAAACATACTCAGCGTATTCGCAGATTGAAATTGATAGAACCATAGAATCATTGCAAAAAACAATGAATTCATATGCGAAAATGAATATGTCTAATTTAAAAAGTGGTATGTTTTCAGATTCAATGAGAAATACTATTGAATCGTTTTTGAAGTCTTTTAAAGCATATGAGCAGATCAATATTTCAGAATCAGCAAAAGCAATAGCAGAATCAATGAATGCAATTTCAAAAAGTTTTGCATCAGAACAGTTGAGACAGTTAGAACAGATAGATTTTTCTGCTATGTTTGCTGATATAGTTCCCAAAGCAACTTCTTTATCGGATATTGTTGGAACAGCATATTCTCTGGTTCAAGATGAGTTGGAAGAGGAAAGAAACGAAAACGATTCATTTACAGAAGCAGAGGTCCAAGAAGCACTAACTGAGCAAGTTGCTAATCCAAAAGGTTTTCAGGCTAGGTTTGCTGGATGGACTGAAAAGAAAAAAGTACAATTCTTTATTATTTGGCAATTAATATGCTTTATTTATGGAAATTTCTTTCAGCCGTATTTTCAGGAAAAAGTTGGTATTCCAGTAACAGCATATGTTGTTAGCAATGTGAAAGAACTTCCAGAAAAAGGAGCAAAGATAATTGGACAGATTAATGAGAATATTGAGGCAATAGTCATTGAAAATACCAATTATTATTACAAGGTTACTTTTACAGATGAACATGGTGAGACGAAGGAGGGGTATGTTGCAAAGCGTAATCTAAAAATTATTGAAGAGAAAACGGAAGAAGATGATACAGAAGAAACGCACTCTATGTCTGAGTAACAAAGGAGCCATCATTAGTGAGAACGTTAAAAAGAAATATTTATGTTGCAAAAATAGTATGTGTTTTCTCTCTGCTATTTTTTGTGTGTATTCATTTTTCATCGGAAAAAGGACTATATGAAATAGGAACAAATATTGAATACTTTTTTCATTTTCATACAGATATCAATGTCTTGGTAATGCAGTCATTTCTTACTTCTATTTCTTCTGGAATATTTGCAAGTACATTAGTTGCAGGGGTTTTTTATAAACAGGAATTTGAGAGGAACAAAGAGATAGTTTTATCAAAAATTCTGAAATGCAATTCTGAAATAACAAAGTTATATGCAAATATTCCATATATAGAATATTTAGGTAATACGGAATTTGAAAAACTAGCAAGATATTATTATTATGAATATTATGACAATCTTTGTTATGAAGAGGCTTTGAAAGCTGGAGAAGAATATATAAAGAAATTACCTAAATCAGCTAAGAGGACACTAAAGATAGAGTATAATCAAATAGCTGAAAAAGCTATATCTCATAAAGCTGAAGAACAATTAAAAGATTTTCTTTCAAAATGTAAAAATAATATGGAAGCTTTTTCTGATAAGGAAGATTTTACAATACAGGAGATACTAGATAGTATTGTAAAAACGTTAGACTATAAAATTGAAAAAGTAACTATTGCATATAATGAGATATTACAATATGATATGACCCAACTAAAAGAGCTGGTTGAAGATGTTTGTATGACAAATAAGATAAGCCATAGAAGAAAACGATTTATCTTAAAAAGAATGAAGGATTATGATTTGATTTTTCCTGCCTTTGACATTTCTTTGTTTGATATAGTTAAAAAGCAAATGGAATGTTTGAAGGGAAAGAAGCCTTTATACGATAAGGTCATAATGTTTTTGGATGTATACCAAGACAACATAGCATCAATAGAAAACATTACCGAAAGATTATTAACTTTACATGAAAGAGCACAAGCACATATAGAAACAAAATATGCTATGGATAGTTTTGAACAATTAAAAAAATACAATAAGAAAGAAATGCTACAAACATTTATGTGGCTTCAAGAGGTATTTATTGATAATACAAAAATTATGATTATTGATAAAGAAATGAATGTCGCATATAACAAGTTTAATTACTATGTCGTAAATTTAGGCAGATTGTTATTGCTTGAAATAACAGATAGATATGAATTTGCGGAAAAAACGTTATTTGTAATTAAAAATGATAGATTTGAAGGTAATAGTCACGTATTCTCAAAATGTTTTAGTGGTGAAGATGTAAATCCAGATATATACAGACTATAAAATGGTAAATAAATTCATACGATTTAGGTTACTATAGCAGGATGTATTGTTTTGTGTTATCTTGTTTTCATAGGGAATGTGCTTTGTTTCGGAATATCCAAATGTATTTATTACCATAGGAGATGCTTCACTAGGATTACGATCACTTGAATTTATAAATGCAATGAAGAAAAATGATGGTGAATATAATAAGTTTTTATGGACAGGGAGTGGATTAAAATTGTGGAACGATTATATTTATGAATAGAATACGAAGGAAGTGAATCAGGTATATAAAGAAAACAAAAAGTTTCTGGAAGAACATGAGTGAATGGACAACTTCCAGATTGTTTGGACAACACCAATACCACACATAACTTAATATCAACACAGCGTTAGAGCGTATGGGAAAACCTGTACGCTCTCTTTTTTATCCAAAATGGAGGAAAATCACATGGAAGAAGCAAATGTAACAATGACAACAGAGGAAACGCAGGGAGAGCCTGCGGCAAAGGAAAATGAGACAAAGGCGGAGAAGTTTATCCGTATTGGCGAGTACCGCATGAATAAGGCAGTGGATGCCATTGGAAGATTGGAGAATCTTGCAAATCGAGGTTCCTATGAATATACACAGGAACAAGTAGACGCTATGTTTCAGGCATTAGAGGGGAGGGTTGCGGAAATTAAGGCAAGGTTTACGCCTAAGAAAACGGCTGAGAGTAAGACTTTCAGCTTTGGTACAACAGAATAGGAATGTAACGGGAAATAAAGGAAAGGCAGTCATGTAGTGTATGTGGCTGCCTTTTTGTCGTATCTATGACAGGAAGGAGAACTGCGTGAGAAAATATGATTTTATATCGGCTCTGGCAAAGGAGACAGCAGCCGAGGTTGTCAAAAATCGTGAGGAATGGATGAAATACCTTACTACAGCGGCGAGATTATACAAGTATCCGTTCCGGGAACAGCTTTTAATCTATGCACAAAGACCGGACGCAACAGCGTGTGCTTCCATAGAGCTGTGGAATGAGCGTATGCACTGCTGGGTAAACAAAGGGGCAAAAGGTATCGCACTTTTGGACGAGGATGATGCACATGGCAAGCGACTGAAATATGTATTTGATGTTTCAGATGTCCATGCGGCAAGGAGAATCGGACGGTATCCGGAACTCTGGGAATTACATGAGGAACATAAGGAAGATGTAATTAAGCGTCTGGAGCAGACTTATGGTGCTACCGATGATAAGAAGCTGTTTGAAGAAAGACTTATGGAGATAGCTGAGAGGATTGCGGCAGATTATTATGAGGAATTGCTGCCGGATCTGCAGTACATGATCGAGGACAGTTTCTTAGAGGGACTGGACGAGCAGAATGTTGGTATCCGTTTGCGGGAGACATTATCGGACAGTATTTCCTTTACACTTTTATCTGCCTGCGGTGCAGATATGCAGGAGTATGGTTCTGAGTTTGCTTTTGATTATATCTATGAATTTAATTCCATGGATACCCTAGCAGTACTTGGAGATGCAGCCAATGAGCTTGCAAAACCGGTACTTTTAGAGATTGGAAGAACCATAAGGGCATATAACAGAAGCCACGAACAGGAACAAACAGAAAATTTAACGCAGAAAGGACTTGCAAATACTTCTGAAATAGACTACAATGCGTTAAAGCGTGAAAGTGAGAGCGGACATGAGGAATATATTGACAACAATCAAAACAGCGTAGAAAGGGGCAATAGCGATGAATCTGACATACGAAAAGAACGGGGATTATCTGATTCCGACATTACAGGCGGACATTCAGCCGGAGGGAACCGTAACGAAGTACGGAATGATGAGGGAGACTTATCTGAAGGAGAACCACAGGGGCGTGTACTCAGCGTTTCTTCTGAAAGGGACATTGAAAGAACACCTGCTGACCATTCAGAAGCAGGCAGAGGAGAGAATGGAGAAGCTGACAAGCCAGATGGCGGCAACCGAGGGAGTGACAGAACAGCTCAAGGAAACCGATCAGATGCTTTGGGTAGCGAAGATGAACAACATTCGGAACCGAGCAGAGGAAGTGGTTCTAGGAGAACTGGTTTACAGTCTGTAACAGACGCAGATGATCTTCTCCGGGGAGAAGCACCGGAGCCCACCTTTACACAACTCAGCCTGTTTCCTTCTTTTGAGGAGCAGGTCGGAACAGTCGCAGCAGCGGAAGCAAGTATGAAATATACCATGCCCGCTGCTTTTTCTTTGCCACAGAATGAGCTTGAAACCATTTTAAGGAGTGGCGGAGGAAAACAGCACAGCAGGAAGCGTATTTTCGCAAAGTACACAGAGGGCAGAAATGCCGAGCAGATGGTGGATTTTCTGAAAAATGAATACGGTCAGACCGGAAAAGGCTTTGAAATCAATGGGAATCCGGTATCGGTGTGGTTCGATGAGCATGGCATGAGTGTCGGCTATGGAACACAGGCAAGGGAAACACCGATTGTCACGATGGATTGGGAAGATGTGGAGATCCATATCCGTTCTATGATCGAAAATGGTACATATATGAGTACCAGTGAAGCATTTCTTGTGGATACACAGGAGAGAAATCGTGTTGCCAACCAGATCTATTTCTTTCTGCGGGATGGAATGGATGAAATGCCGGAGGAGCTTGGCTTAAAAGCAGGAAATTATCCGGAAAGTGAAGCAAAACTCATGGAGCTTCTTTCCACCCATGAGGGCAGGGAACAGCTTAAAAATATTTTGGAAGATGCGGCAAACCGCCTTGCTTCTGGAGAAGCAGAATTAAAATGGAGGCATGTGAAATCACCGGAATATCTGTTATCGGAGATAGCAGACCTTGACAGGGAGAGACTGGAATTTCCATTGCCGGATGCGGTGGAGGTAGCACAGGAAGATTTTATTACACAGGATGAGATTGACTATGCACTAGGCAGGGGAAGCGGCTATGAGCATGGAGCTTTCCGCATCTATGAGTATTTCATGGAAGGGCATGATCAGAAGGAGACGGTTGCTTTTCTGAAAAATGAATATGGCATCGGTGGCGGTTCCGGTGGACTGCCGGGTAATGATGATTCCCATAATGAACATGATGGAAAAGGTATCCGTCTGGAGAAAGGCAGCTATGGCAATCCGTATGCAAAAGTGCTTCTGAACTGGAATATTGTGGAAAAAAGGCTTCGGGAGCTGATCAAAGAGGATAAATACTTATCTCCACAGGGGAAGGAAAACTATAAGGCTTACAAGGAAGAACAGGCAGAGAAAGCGAGACAACGGGAGCTTTCCCGTCTGGAGCATGGACAGCGGTTAGAGTGTAAGAAAGACATTGATGCACTGATTGCTGAGAAATTCAATGGTTTTGTTCTTCCGAGGAATACCGCAGATGAGATCATAGATAAATATGGCATTGACTGTGTGGAATTTGTTCTTGCAAATACGGTTACGCATTTTGATTATGACGGTCGTTTTTCGCAGAACAATAAGGACTGGGCAAAGGGCATTGTTGCGGAAAATGAGTGGCAGAACAATGATCTGATTCTAAGCTCACATCCGGCAGTGCTGGACGGATTTACCAATCAGGCGAGAAGATATATCAATGTGCTTCGGGAAAAAGAAAGGGAAGCACAGCAAAAGATCACGATTGATGGATATGAGTGTGTTCTGGTTGATGAGTGGGGCAGTGAAAAAGAGAAATATCTGCTTGGAAATGACATTGAGGACAGCAGTTTTTATTACGCACAGGTCAATGGGAAAACCTTTGAATACGACCATAAGCCGGAGCGTGGCGAAGTAGAGGACGATTATATCAATGCCATTGCAGAGGAAGATATTGACAGGCACGAAGCAGAAGTGTTTTCACGCTTTGTGGGGACGGATGGTATCGCAGAGCCGGATGAAGTGCAGGAATTAGCGTGGCATGTGGTACATGATGCAGATGATGAATATGGCAATCCGACACAGTGGAGTGCCACCTTATCAGAGGGAGTATTCCTTTGGATTGATAAGGAAGCGGAGGGATATGCTATTTATGATACGGCAGACACCACCCGTCCGGCATTAGAGACATTTTCGACTTTGCAGGAAGCAATGGACTGGGGGAATGAGCTTGCAGAAAGTGGCAGGGAAGCAGAGACGGAGTTCACTGATGAAAGGGAACAGACCGAAGATGAGCTGGACAACATAGACACGAAGGCTGCCCGTGAGCGTCTGGAGAATGGTGAAGCAGACCGACAGACAGAGGAAATGCTGTCACAGGTGCTTCTGTCTCTTATACACATCTCCGAGCCCACGAGACACTCGCTAATCTCGTA
>ERZ1027236.292-NODE-292-length-20991-cov-7.570835_pt1 | contig 20991 bp, 18 predicted proteins | sample MGYA00519265_ERZ1027236 | MGnify/ENA primary metagenome ERZ1027236 (study PRJEB26926, sample SAMN06164642) | human gut metagenome | biome: ENVO:00009003; feature: ENVO:2100002; material: ENVO:00002003 | host: Homo sapiens | place: USA | collected 2012 ... | reverse complement strand
GCGTCAGATGTGTATAAGAGACAGGGATTGGAGGAATGATTTATGCTTATGCCGACTGTTTTCCATGAAAACCTGTTCGATGATTTCTTCGATCCGTTCTGGAATGACGCTGCACTGGAACGTATGATGAACCGTGAGGCTCGTGATACCTTTGGTAAGCGTGGTGCAAACATGATGAAGACCGATGTCAAACAGACGGACAATGGCTACGAAGTAGCTGTTGACCTGCCGGGCTGCAAGAAGGAAGACGTTCAGATGGATCTGAACGACGGCTACCTGACCATTCAGGCAGTGCGCAGCCACAGCAACGATGAAAAGGATAAGAAGGGCCGCTATCTGCGGCGCGAATCCTTCTCCGGCACCTGCGCGCGCAGTTTCTACGTGGGCGATATGAAGAAGGAAGACATCCACGCAAAGTTCGAGGATGGCGTCCTGCACATCGAGCTGCCTGCTCCTCAGCAGACGAAGGCTTTGCCTGAGAACCCGAATCTGATTGCAATCGAGTAAAACGCCGGTCGTGTGCGCCAAGGCACAACGCACATAAGATGCCCCCGGAGAGCCGCAACAAGCCCTCCGGGGGCATTTTTGTTTTGCTATCTTTTCCGCAAGGGAAAAACATGGTATACTGAGAACAGCAACTCAGAATTTATGGAGGTACTTCACGATGGAATTCGGAGCCGCCGCAGGAAAACGAGCGGCCCGGAGAAAGATTTGAGGAAACGTAAAATGAGAATCCGTAAGGCAAAGGAAAAAGATATTCCCAGACTTCTTGCGCTGTTGGGGCAGGTATTGCAGATCCACGCAGAGATCCGTCCCGATGTTTTTATTTCCGGCACCACCAAATACACCGCCCGCGAGCTGGCAGAGCTTTTGAAGCAGGAGGACAGACCCATCTACGTTGCCGTGAACGAGGATGATGTGTGTGTGGGCTACGCTTTCTGTCAAATGCAGGAACAGCCATTTTCTACGAATATGGTGCCCTTTAAGTCACTTTTCATCGACGATCTGTGCGTTGACCAGCAGGCACGGGGACAGCACATCGGAGAAAGCCTGTTTGAATATGTAAAGCAGCAGGCAAAAGAGCAAGGCTGCTATGAGGTGACGCTGAACGTCTGGGCAGGAAACACCTCGGCAGAGCACTTCTACGAAAAAATGGGTATGAAAACAAAGGAACGGCAGATGGAGTATATCCTGTGAGCCGGGAGAGCGGCTGACTTTTGCAGGATACTCCGTTCGGAAAGATCAAAGCGCATGGAGGAAAAAAGCATGCTGACCTATACCTATGTTTCAAAGGGGACGTTTGCCCTGATGGAAAAACCAAAGCCGGTGCTGCAGCACGAGCGGGACGCCATTGTAAAGGTGACCCTTGCCAGCATCTGCTCCAGCGACCTGCACATTAAGCATGGCAGCGTGCCCCGGGCGGTGCCCGGCATCACCGTAGGGCACGAGATGGTGGGCATCGTGGAAGAAGTGGGCAGTGCGGTGACCAATGTGAAACCCGGCGACCGGGTGACGGTGAACGTGGAGACCTTCTGCGGAGAGTGCTTTTTCTGCAAAAAAGGCTTTGTGAACAACTGCACCGATCAAAACGGCGGCTGGGCGCTGGGCTGCCGCATCGACGGCGGGCAGGCCGAGTATGTCCGGGTGCCCTTTGCGGATCAGGGACTGAACAAGATCCCGGACGGCGTTACCGATCGGCAGGCGCTGCTGGTGGGCGATGTGCTGGCCACCGGCTTTTGGGCGGCACGCATCTCGGAAATCACCCCCGAGGATACCGTGCTGATCCTCGGTGCAGGGCCGACCGGCATCTGCACGCTGCTGTGCGTCATGCTGCACAGCCCCAAGCGCATCATCGTCTGTGAAAAGGACGCAAGCCGCCTGCAGTTCATCCGTCGGCACTACCCGCAGGTGCTCACGGTGCAGCCGGAGGACTGCGCCGCCTTTGTGCGTGCCCACAGCGACCACGACGGGGCCGATGTGGTGCTGGAGGTGGCAGGGGCAGACTCCACCTTCCGGCTGGCATGGGAGTGTGCACGGCCCAACGCCGTTGTGACGGTGGTGGCGCTGTACGATAAGGCACAGACCCTGCCGCTGCCGGAAATGTACGGCAAAAACCTCACCTTTAAGACCGGCGGCGTGGACGGCTGCGATTGTGAAGAAACGCTGCGTCTCATCGCAGAAGGCAAGATCGATACCGAACCGCTCATCACCCACACCTACCCCCTGCGCCGGATCGCAGAGGGCTACGAGCTGTTTGAAAAGAAACGGGACGGCGTGATCAAGGTGGCAGTGGAGTGCTGACGGTCTGCGCCAAGGCACAACGCACATAAGGTGGCCCCGGAGAGCTGTAACAAGCCCTCCGGGGGCATTTTTGTTTCCCGACATCTTTTCCGCAGCGGCAAGGCGTGGTAGAATAAGGACAGAACCAATCCACAGGTGAGAAAATCGAACTTCAGAGAGAGGAGATGTTTCTATGCAGTCTGATGAGCTGAAACGCCGGATCTCGGCAGGCAGAGGAGATGCTTTGGCCGATCTGGTTTTGAAAAATGCCAGAATTGTCAATGTGTTTACCGATGAGATCGACACCGCTGACATTGCCATCAGCGGAAATTCGATCGTGGGCGTGGGAACGTATCATGGCCGGAAAGAAGTTGATCTGCACGGCAAATATGTCTGTCCCGGTCTGATCGATGGGCATATCCACATCGAAAGCTCCATGCTCTGTGGTCCGGCTTTCGAGCAAGCAGTGCTGCCCCACGGTACCACTGCGGTGGTCACAGACCCACACGAGATCTCGAACGTTGCGGGGCTGGAAGGCTTGGATTTCATGCTGGAAACGACAAAAAATCTGACCCTTTCGGTTTATTTCATGCTGCCCTCCTGTGTTCCGGCCACGGATCTGGATGAATCCGGCGCGGTGCTGAACGCAGAACAGCTCCGGCCTTACTACGGCGATCCCCGTGTGCTGGGGCTTGCGGAGCTGATGAATGCCTACGGAACGGTGCGCTGTGACCCGAAGATCCTGCAGAAGATCCGTGACTGCACCGAAGCAGGAAAGATCGTGGATGGCCATGCACCGCTCTTGAGCGATAAGGACCTGAATGCTTATATTGCGGCAGGCGTTCAGTCCGATCACGAGTGCTCCAACATCGAGGAAGCCATGGAAAAACTCCGGCGCGGACAATACATCATGATCCGGGAAGGAACGGCTGCCAAAAATATGGAGGCCCTGATGCCGCTGTTCCGGGAGCCTTATTGCAGCCGCTGTATGCTGGTGACGGATGATAAGCACCCCGGTGACCTGCTGGACAGCGGACACATCGATTCCAACATCCGTAAAGCGATCCGGCTGGGCGCAGACCCAGCAGTGGCCGTCAAAATGGCAACGCTGGTCCCGGCACAGTATTTTGGATTCAAGCAGCACGGTGCCGTGGCACCGGGGTATGCTGCCGACCTCATTGTAGTATCGGATTTTGAATCCTTTACGGTCGAACAGGTTTACAAGAATGGCACGCTGGTGGCAGAACACGGAAGGGTGCAGAAACCCGCGTCGCTTGAAATCGACCATGCGCGCTTTGCACGCGTCATGAACTCGTTCGATTTGGATGAGATCACACTGGAGGATTTGGAACTTCGGGAAAGCGGGGAGCAGGAGCGTGTCATCTGCCTGAACCGGGGCGAGCTGCTTACGGAGGAAAAAATCATCCCGTTCCAACGGCATCCGGGCAAAGCTCCCGGTGTGGACCCGGAACACAACATCGTAAAACTGGCCGTTTTTGAGCGGCATCATCACTCCGGCCATGTGGGCATTGGCTTTTTAGGAAACTTCAGCCTGAAATGCGGAGCCGTTGCATCGAGCATCGCACATGATTCCCATAACCTGATCGTGGCAGGGGACAACGATACCGATATGATGCTGGCCGGCAACACTGTGCGGAAAAACAAAGGCGGACTTGCGTTTGTGGCAGATGGACAGGTCGTGGCAGAACTTGCGCTTCCGGTGGCCGGATTGATGAGCACCGAAAGCGCAGAGAGCGTTGCGGCGAAAATGCAGGCGCTGAACGATGCCCTCAAGGCACATGATGTAGCGGAAGATATCGGCATCTTTATGACCCTCGCCTTCGTCAGCCTTCCGGTCATTCCCAAACTCAGACTGAATACATACGGCATCATCGATGTAGCGCAGCAGAAAGTCGTTCCGGCTGTTTTTTAATAGGCGATAACAAAAATACTGCCGGAGACCGACCCGAAAGGTCCGTCTCCGGCAACAGAACAGTTCGTTCCTACTCTTAGAAGCGAGCCACATCAAGAGAAAAATTGACGGAAATTCTTATTTGATAAATCGGAATTTGGAGAGGTGATTTACATGAAAAAGAGCACATCAAGAATCGTCGGTTTGGTAATGCTGATTATAGCTGTTGCATTTATAATGTTTGCGGTGAACCATCCAGAAATGAGTTTTCCTTGGAACAATACCATTACTTGGTTACTGTATGGTTTGTATGTTCTTGTGACAGTCGTGCTACTTATTGCACCTAAGATGAAGAAGTAAACAATTCCAGTTTGCTGTACTCGTTCCTAGCAGGGTTTGGGGCAGGCACGCCCCAACAAGAAGCTGTCCCAAAGGGGCAAGAATTTTCAAGAATTGAAAATTTGTGGCCACGGGACGATTCTTGCTCTCACCTTTTTCGCTGCGTTTCGCAATTTTCACATTTCAATCTGCTCGCAGATTGTTGACAAGCTGCGCTTGACCCGATACTATAAAGGCAAGTCGAATACACGCCAAGGAGGTGCAACCATGACCGCCGTAATCTACGCCCGCTATTCATCCGACAGCCAGCGTGAAGCGTCCATTGAGGGACAGCTGCGCGACTGCAAGGACTACGCCGAGAAGAACGGCATCACCGTGGTCGGCACCTACATTGACCGTGCCTACTCTGCCAAAACGGATGACCGCCCAGACTTTCAGCGGATGATCAAGGACAGCGGAAAGAAAATCTTCGACGTAGTTCTGGTCTGGAAGCTGGACCGCTTTGCCCGGAACCGATTCGATGCCGTGAACTACAAGTACCAGCTGGAAAAGAACGGTGTCCATCTGGTGTCTGCCATGGAACCCATCTCGCAGGGGCCTGAAGGCATTATGGTGGAGAGTATGCTGATTGGCATGGCGGAATACTATTCCGCCGAGCTCGCCCTGAAAGTGGCGCGCGGTGAGCGCGAAAATGCACTCCAATGCAAATACAACGGCGGTGTAGTGCCGCTGGGTTTCACCATTGGCAAGGAGGACAGGCTGTACCATATCGACCCGGAAACGGCTCCCATCGTGCAGGAGATCTTCACCCGGTACGCCGACGGCGAACCGGCCGAGAAGATCGCAGCATCCCTGAACGAGCGCGGTCTGCGTACCCGCACCGGGAAGCCGTTCGTGAAGAACAGCTTCTTCCAGATCTTCCGCAACCGCCGCTACATCGGCGAATACCGATACAAGGACATTGTGACGCCGGGCGGCATCCCGGCTATTGTTGATCAGGACTTGTTCGACCGGGTGCAGCAGCGTTTCGAGCAAAACAGGATCGCCCACGGTCGGCCTGCAAAAGAGGATGTGAGCTATCTGCTGACCACCAAGCTGTTCTGTGGCAAGTGCGGCACCCTGATGGGCGGCGAAAGCGGCACCAGCCACATGGGGAACACCTACTATTATTACAAGTGCGGCAACGCCAAACGCCACGGCAAGGCGCACTGCGACCTGAAAGCTATCCGCAAGGAGCCGCTGGAACGGTTCGTGGTGGATACCGCCATTAAGGTGATTTTCAGCGATGAAATCATCGAACGGCTGATAGATTTGGTCATGGAAGCCCAGCAGCAGGAGAACACCCGGCTGCCTGTTCTGAAAGAGCAGCTCCGGGATACGGAGAAGCGGTTGGCAAACCTTCTGGAAGCCATTGAACAGGGCATCCTGACCCCGACTACCAAGCAGCGGTTGGACGAGCTGGAAGCCCGGAAAGAAGCCCTGAACACCAGTATTCTGGAAGAAGAGCTGAAAAAGCCCGTCCTGACCCGTGAGTGGATTCGATTCTGGCTTGAAAAATTCCGCAAGGGTGACGTGGGCAGCACGGAGCACCAGCGGCAGATCATTGATACCTTTGTCAACTCGGTCTACGTCTTTGATGACCGGGTCGTACTCAATTTCAACTTCACGGATGATGCCAAAACGGTCACCCGTGAGGAAGTGTTGGGTTCGAGTGCTGTGGACAATGCTCCACCAAACACGAGTCACCAACTTTGGTTGGTGGCTCTTTTTTGTTGCATTCTCGTTCGTAAGTCTGTGTGTGGAGAATTAGGGACTCGAACAGGGCGGCGGTGCGAAGCGCCGTAAGCAATCAGCCCAGTGGGCTGTTGCTTAGCCCGCGGGTCCTAGACCTGTAGGAATGTCTACCGGGGACACGGTGCTTGCCGGAGTGCCTTTTCACCAAACGTAAGGCCGTTTACCTGAAAAGGTAAGCGGCTTTTTCTTGTATCTACGTGCTTTTTGATACGAAAAAGTGAAACGAATTCACTTTTGCATATTGATAATGAAACGTGTAGGAGGCCTCCTTTTCAGTCGTTTGTAGCAAGTTTGTAGCAGATCTGTAGCAAAATTCGGAGAGGAACGGCAAAATGGCTCCGAAAACCCGATTTTTGCAGATTTTTGGGTATAAAATTTTATCCTTGAATTTTGTGCAGAATAACAGGGGTGCTTTCCATTCGGATTCTGATGCCGTATAATAAAGGAAAAGATCGTGGATGAAAGGAGAAATCGCTGTGCGCTACACCATCAGGCATTTTGATTTGCCATTGCTTACCTTTGAAGCGAACATGGACAGTGCGGATACTGACCTCCATATTATAAAGGTTTACGAAGAAAACCGTTCCTTTCTACCTTTGAACCTGACTGTATCAGAAGATGGCGTAGAACGCTGGCTGCGGCATCGCACAATTCCGAAGAACCGAGCGTATGTAGATGCTCTGCTCTCCAAGGTGGGGCTCTCTTTGAATCGTCCGCTGGGAATTATCACCGTCTGCAAAGGACTTTCGCTCAATGATTGCTTTTGGGTAGATGCAGAGGGCTCCGGTGACACCTTTGAAAAAGTAAATCTTTACGATAACCGATTCAGTCAGGTGCTGGCAGCAATCGCCTTTACAGGATATGGCAGCAGCATACGAACTTCGCTTGCGTCCTGCCCGGAGTTCTCGACCAACGGGATGCTGCCAAAATGCTGGCGCAGACAAAACGGAAAAGTCTATCTTTATAAAGGTGGCACGTCAGGGTTCAGCAATCTGGGATTTGAACCGTACTCAGAACTGTATGCTTATCAAGTTGCACAGGTGATGGGCGTGAATGCGATTCGCTACACCCTGACAAAAGATCTGAAAAAGACGCTTTGTTCCAAGTGTGAGCTGTTCACCAGCAAAGAGTATTCTTATATTCCCATCGGACAGCTTGTGTCCAAAGGCGGAATAAAAGCAATTTTTGCGTATTATCAGACGTTAGGTCAGAACTTTGTGGATGCGGTGGAAGATATGCTGGTCTTTGATGCGATCATCTGCAACACTGACCGCCACTATGGAAACTTTGGTGTGCTGGTAGATAATAAGACCAACACGATTGCGGCACCCGCACCGCTGTTTGACCACGGAAATTCGCTGTTCAGTCTGGGCGGAACGGATCTTTGGGACAACCAGAAAGCATTTGATGAATATGCCCGCACACTGCTTCCGCTTGCATACGATGATTTCTTTGCAGCTGCAAAGAGTGCAATGAAACCTCGTCACCGTACAATGCTCCATAAGCTGCTGGATTTCCATTTTGACCGCAGAGCGACACGTTATAATCTGCCGCCAAATCGCTTGAAGATGATCGAAAAAGAGGTTCAGCGCAGAGCAAGAGTACTTTTAGGGTAAAAAAGAAAACCGTCAAACGTGAGAGATTTCCTCTCATGCGTTGACGGTTTTTCTGGTATGTAGGGGTTATTCTTCTGGCAGAGCCAAAACTTCATCTTTGACCAGTTGATTGGCCTTGTCAAAGGCTTCGATCATCTGGTTGGCTTTCGGATGGAGATAGACTTCATCCAGCGTTTTGGATTTGGGTGTGTGCCCAACAGCACGTTTCAGGATATCTTTGCACGAAAAGAAAACAGAAAAACAATAGTCAGCAGACGTAAAGCTATCATAATTTGAAACAAAAGCTCTTGACAGAAAGCTATTTGCAAAATATCCTTAAAAATAAGCAGAAACATTGACCTCTAAAAATAAGGAGCGGACGATGGCATTTGAATTAGGTGGACGCGCTGATAAGTTTGGCAATCGATACGAACGAAGATATTTCGTGTCTCTCATGGCAAAGGTTTTGCAGGGCGGCCTGCTGAGTGTACAGAGTGAGCCCACAGGTGACGATGAAAGCGGCACGGATATTATCGTAGAATACCAAGGCGGAAGAAAGGATTTTCACCAGTGTAAGGCACGCAACGGCAGCAATGAGCACTGGACGACGTCTGCGTTAGCACGGCATAAGGTGTTTCAGCATATCAAGGAACATGTAAAGACGGAGCAGAATCACTTTGTGTTTGTGACTGCACTTCCCTTTGTGGCGCTGAATGATTTGTGTCTGGCGGCCAGAAATTCGGACTCCTGTCAGCGCTTTGTAACGGATCAGCTGACGACGTATGGCCGAAAAAATCTATTCGATCAGTGGCGAAAAAATCTTGGACTTGGAGAGACAGCAGCGGATCAGGAACAGGCTGCATTCTATCTGCGGCAGTTTGAAATATGTACGCTCAGTGATGATTCGGTAGAGGGAGATCAGTGGAAATACGTGCTCGGCAGTATGTTCACCGGGAACCCGGATGATGTCTATGATGTCCTTTTGAACCTGACGGAGAACGATAATTATGGCAAAACGCTCACGGCGGGGATATTGCAGCAATATCTGGAACAGCGGGGATACCAGCGCCGGCTTCTGGCCTCCGATACCAATATCCCACTGCAGATCAAGCGTCTGAATCATCGGTTCAAGTCCCACTTCCGCCCCATCGGCGATCATCCTTTCCCCATACAGGAAGCTCACACGGTGTTGCAGACCATTCTGGCAGGCAAAAATGTTTTGCTCCTTGGCGATGCAGGCATCGGCAAAAGTGGTTGTGTGCAAGCATTGTTGGATGAGCTGGATAATGAGCATATTCCGTACTTGGCGCTTTCAGTTGACCAAAAGATTCCACAAGGCACACCGGAATACTACGGCGAAGATTTGGGATTCAGGGCTTCGCCAGTGCTTTGCCTAGAAAGCCAGTTGGCCAGTGGTCAAATGGGAGTTCTCATCTTAGACCAGTTGGACTCCCTTCGCTGGGCGACCCGTTCATGCGAAGAAGCACTGGGCGTCTGCGGAGAGATGCTACAGCAGGTGCAGGCTTTAAGCTGCGGAGGAGACCGGACTGTCCGGGTCATTTTGGTCAGCCGCAAGTTTGACTACGAAAACGATTTGGCGCTGCACAGGCTTTGCACATCGGCAACCCCTGAACAGTCTGGTCTCTGGGAGCCAATCGAATTGCACGCATGGGACGAAGAACGGGTGGAAACTTTTGTAGGCAAAGAACGTTATGCCTGTATGCTGCCAGCCATGAAACGCATTTTGCAGATCCCCTGTTACTTATACATCTGGCAGTTCCTGGAGGATGCACGAAAAGATAATGAGTTTGCTACTCCGGTTGACCTGATGAAAGAATGGAAAACGCAGATCATTCAGCATGGAGAACAAAAAAACATCCACGCAGATGCCATCGAGTCATTTCTAAATGCTTTACTGAGCTTGATGCAGGAAACCCCTTGTGTCCCGGAAATGGCACTCCCGGGCAACCAGCAGGTGCAGGAATTCCTGATTTCAGAAAACGTATTATACAGAAATGAAGGCTGTTTGGCATTTGTTCATCAAAGCATGGCCGATTACCTGAATGTAGAGTGCTGGCTGCAAGATATTCTGCACAGGAAAAAGGTGGAAGAACTTCTGCCTTCTTACAATGCCCAGGGGCCGGAATATCGGGTGCGGCTGCAGATGCTCTGGCAAGTGTTGCTGCGCGCTGGCACAACATTGTTTTTAGACAGAGCCGAAAGTTTTCTGAGCAGCAAAAACATCCGTTATTATTACAAGTGTACCGTTTGGGAAGCGCTCGGGCAGATAGAGGCTCCCGGAGAAAAAATCATAGCGTTCATTCAGGCGCACTGGAATGAAGATGTCTGGAGAGAAACAATCCTGCACCGTGTTTTCTGGGGGCACAGTGCATTTATTCGGCAGTATGTAACGGCCGGGTTTGCCGCATCCTGGGCCGACCCCACGGCGTTGTGGTTGCTGCGCCCGCTTGTAACGAGCGACCAGGCTTTTGTAAGAGAAGCGGTGCTGCCCTATATTGGAAAAACGCCGGAAAATGACCGGAATATTTTAAGGCTGTTCTGGATGCACAAAAATCTGGAACGTCAAACGGTTGAACTATGCCTGCAGATCCTGAAAACACAGCCAGCCATGGGGCTGAATACCAGTGAGTACGAATCCTGGGTGGAGACATGCCCTGATAAGGCGGTGGAATATCTGGCCCTTGCCTTTGGACAGGTATCGTCACATCAGGAATATATCACACCAAAATTCATGGAACTTTCCCAGAAACTCCCCAAGGGTGTATTGGAAACGCTGTGTCCGTTGGTAATTGAGGTATCCAAAGGGGAGGATGCTCGGATGCGATGGCGAGCGTATGACAGATATTACAATGGTGTACGCTGCTATGTAAAGCTGATACAGGATTCGCTGCAGCAGCTGGTGCAGCAGGATCTTCCGTATGTAGAAAAATTTATAGCAAATCATCTGCATACAGAATCTTGGTTGGAACATGAATGGATTTTAAAAACGCTCCTACTTTTACCGGAGCAAGACGCCATGCTGGCCTATCAATGGCTGATGGAGAAGTTCCCGGAACACTTTCTAGACATAACGAGCCCGGAAGAGCGGATGATGACCTATGCGGCAGAGGTTCTGAAAAAGTTCTCTCCCTTCTGGTCCGATGATCAATTTGACCAAATGGAGCAGCGCATTGTTTCCAATCGCTCTCCCAATATGCTGGAAATCGCGCGAGAGCGGTTTAAACAAAAAGGATATTGGCCCTACTGGGGCGGCTTGCAGGAGACGCTTTTGCCCGCGATGGATCCAGCCAGAAGCAAAAGCAAAGCACTGCAAGCTGTGCTGCAGCGCCGGAAAGAGCAGGGCTTTGGAGATGTATGGTATAAAAAAGGAAGGCTCATAGAGAGCTATACCGTTCGTTCGTCCATTGCAGATCATGCAGAAAAGCTGAGCGATGCGGCATGGATCCGATTGCTCACTTCGGACATGCCGCATCTATCACCTCGTGATACCATTCAGCAGCACTTCCATCGGCCGGGACTGGAATCCTCTCCCAGAGAGTTTGCCCGGACACTGGAAAATTTTTTCGTCACAGAGCCTTTGCGGCTGGCTGGTATTGCAGAAAAACTACCCGAGCAGATTGATGCGCATTATTCGGCGGTAATCCTGAATGTATTCGCAAAAAAAGAAGTATTTGATGCGGTCGGGTTTGAAACTGTTGAAGCCGTCGCTGAAAAATTCACACGCTGCATGACAGCGGAGATGGATTATGAGCTGGCTTCAGGATTTTGCGGTTTACTGATCAACCACCCGGAAGCCCCTTGGTCTGCTGAAAGCTATCAGCGTCTGCGCTTTCTGGCAGTTGAGCATAAAAATCCGCAGGAAAACACATACAATATAACATCGTGTAACGACCCACAGAACAAATCCTGCCAGTGTCTCCGGGACAACGTACTGAACAGCATCCGGGGGTATGCGTTTCGAACGATCGCAGAAACTTTATGGAAGTGCCCGGAAAAAGTAGCGGATTGGAAGACCGTCCTCGAGCATGGTCTTCAGGATCCGCATCCTTCGGTTCGCTATGCCGTGATAGATGCACTTGCAGCAGTCAGTAGAGTAGACAAGCCTTTTGCCTGCGAAGGCTATTGGAAAGTTTTGCAGCAAGATTCGCGCTGCATTTTACACTATACATCCGGATGGTTTATCATGCAGCTTTACCCAGTCCATCCGGAAGAATGCCGTGCCTGTCTGATCTGGGCATTTGAGCAGAGCGAAACGGAGCAGGATCTTGTTCGTAATGCTGCCCGTATTCTGGCTGAGCTGTGCATCAAAGGAGATCCCGATGTCCATGCCTACCTTTTCCAACGGCAGTATATGCCAGAACAGGCCTATGGAATTTTGGATCAGTGTTTCGACGACCTAAAACAGGAGCCTAAGAACACCGCTGCCAAGCAGATGCTGCTTTATACACTGCAAAATTGCCAGGAGATCCCGCAGCATATCGTATGGCAGTATTGCCGGGAGCCTGGGCCTCACGATCCGGACATTTTACAGGTTTTTGTGGAACGGTGTGCAAACCGGGCTGAGTACGCTTTGATCCGCTTTTTTCTGGAATCCAGAAAAGAAAACAGCTCTGCTTGGTGGGAAAATCTGTACATTTTTTGCGCCCGGGCCTGTGAGGATGCAACTAAGGGATATGGCCTTGCCGTCGATGATTTCTGCAAGCTTCCGTTTTTGCTGCTGGAAACAGCGGCTACTGTGCAGCAAAGAGAAAAAGCTCTGGACGTTTTTGATGAAACTTTCCGCAGCAATGTCATCCAGATGGAAGATTTTTTGCGGGAAACCAATCGATAATATAAAAACAGAAAACATCTTGTGTTGTGCATAGCGTAATTCTCATATAAAGCTCTTGAGAATATACTCCTGTGGGAGTATAATTGGAGCGAGGAGGTGGTTCTGTGGAAAAAACAATTTATCACGGTTCGGATCATATTATTGAAAAGCCAAAGTTCGGCTATGGCAAGCCCTACAATGACTATGGCATCGGCTTTTACTGCACTCAGAACCCCAACATGGCCAAAGAGTGGGGTGTTGGTATCGACCACAATGGCTACGCTAACCGGTATAAAATCGAATGCGACGGTTTGACCATTCTGGATTTGAACGCTCCCGGTTACACGATGCTGCATTGGCTGACGATTCTTTTGGAGAACCGCGAATTCGATACTTCTGCCCCGCTGGCCGCAGAAGCCAAAGAATACCTGATGAACACTTTTCACCTCGACTATAAGTCTGCTGATATCATTATTGGCTACAGGGCAGATGACAGCTATTTTTCCTTTGCATCTGATTTTATCAACGGCGCAATCTCTTACCGCCAGTTGTGCAATGCCATGCGCTTGGGCAAGCTGGGGCAGCAGTTCGTGCTGAAAAGCAAAGCGGCCTTTGAACAGCTGGAATTTCTCGGCTATGAGACCGCAGACTCTAAAGAATGGTATAAGAAAAAGGCCTTCCGTGACCAGACAGCCCGCCGCCAATATTTTGACGTGGAGCGCAACCGCCGTCAGAGGGGAGACCTTTATATTACCACGATTCTCGACGAGGAGATGAAGCCCAATGATCCACGCTTACGATAAAAGCTACCTTTCTGCTGCACAGAAAAATCTTGCCCGGATGTTGGATTATCTTGTCAACGATCTGCATTATCCGTTGGAGACGGTATGGCAGTGGTTTGTGACCAGTGAACTGTCTGCCCGGTTCGAGCAGGGGGATTGTTCGGTGCTGGTGGGCTTGTCCGGTGTAGAACTTGCCCGTGCTGTATTGGAGCAGGCGGGCGAAGTCGTGCCTATGCAGAAACCCTCGTATGCCTACGACCGCAGCCCGGAATACTGGACAGGCTGGGCTCTTGACTATTACCAGTGGCTGACCAGTTTGCGTTTTGCAGAGATTGAGCAGGCGGTGCCCATCACGGCGGTGCGGCTGCTGTATACGCCCTACCACGAGATGGATGTACGGCAGTTTGCAGACAAGATGAACGAGCTGTACCGTGCGGCAAAGCCGGAAACAAACCTGAAAGCCATGCGCACATTGGCCGGATTGAGCCAATCGGAACTGGCAGGACAGGCTGATGTGCCTGTGCGTACCATCCAGCAGTACGAACAGCGACAGAAGGACATCAACAAAGCACAAGCAGAAACGCTGCTTCGCCTTGCGCGTGCGCTGAATTGCAACGTGGAGGATCTGATAGAGAAAGTTCCACCGCTGAATTTTAAATAAGAATGAAGCGATGAGACCTGACACAGATTGTGCAAACAAAAAAGAAAGCTGCCATCCATGAGAGAAAAATTCTCACGGATCGGCAGCTTTTCTCTTTGAAGTTGTTATGCCTTCGTTGTGGTCAGAACTTCATCATTGACCAGCTGATTGGCCTTATCAAAGGCTTCGATCATCTGGGTCGCTTTCGGATGGAGATAGACTTCATCTAACGTTTTGGATTTGGGTGTGTGCCCGACAGCGCGTTTCAGGATATCCTTGTTGACGCCTGCGCGGTCACAAAGGCTGGCGTAGGTATGGCGGGTGGTGTAGGGCGTATAGGTGGCAAGCTTCCCGGCAAACTCCGGTTTGCGCTTACCATTTTCGTCGTAAGGATTCGGCTGGATGCTGATTTCCTCCAGGAAAGGATAGAACTTGCGGTTACGCCAGTTCTTTTCGTTCCAGAAACCGCCTTTTCCATTGGGAAAGAGCGGACCGTTTTCCACAGAGGTGGCATACGCATGTTCAAAAAACGGAATGCCAAAGTCGAGAATGGGAATGATGCGGTTGCGTCCGGCCTCGGTCTTGCAGCCGCCGATCAGATAAGCACCGGATTCCGTGCGGTGAAAATCTTCGTGTTTGAAGTGCAGCAGCTCATAGATACGCACTCCGCAGGCCAGAAGAGCAATTACCATCTGCCCGGTGGGCGTGTTCTTTTGGCTCAGGATCAGCGTCACCTGTTCGTCCGTGAAAATCTCGCGTTCCGGAGATTTGCGTCCTTCGACTTTCAGGACAGATGCAAGGTTGGCATCCACGACACGCCAGCCGATGGCTGTGCGATACAGCTTACTGATAAGAGTACGCTCTTTTTCCAACATACTTTGAGACAGTCCGTTATCGGCCATCTTATCAAGGATGTTTTGGAAGTCTTGCGCATAGAGAGCGGTAATTTTGAAGTGCCACAGCGGACGGAGATATTTCCACGCAATGTCATAGAGCTCGCGAGCCTTGTCGGACCGGCCCTTATATTCACGGGACTCTTTGAACATCCGGAAGCAGTCCTGCAGGGTAGAGTCCTGATAGGGTGTAGCCGGACGCTTCATCATTTCGGCGCGGACAGCTTCTGCTTCTTCACGGGTGACGTAGGTGCCAACAGCCTTCATGACTGTAATTCCGGTGTGAGGATCAGGGATCGGCATTCGGAGCAGCCATGGTTTCCGGCGTGTTCCGGACATTTTCGTGATGCTGCCATTGCCGGATGAGGCTTTCAGCCGGGGCGATTCTCGTTTTCTGGCTCAAAGATAACGAGCGACATTTTTAAGACTGTGTTTTGCACCTTGAAATGGCCTGAAAACCGCTGATTTTGATACAAAACTGTCCATACGGCATCTTTAAGACAATTTTTGGTGGCCGTAGGCAGCCATAAAAGTGGAAATGGTAGTACACGGCTCATGGTCGGCGGTGCCCTCGCCATCCCAAGGAGCGGAGTTCCAGTCGGTATCCTCGTCAATATATCGCCGCCCATCGTCCGGCAGGTCCAGCGGTTCCGCAAGGATGATGGTGCCCCAGTGGTTGACCATCACAAAGGGTGCGACCTCACAAGGGATGCCCCGGCACTCATCGTCATGCCGGACATCGTAGGCATACAGACCATCCGGGACGGTATCTCTCCTGATGCGGATGCTGGTGAACAGCGCAGGCTTTCCGCAAACCGTAATCTCTTCGTAATGCTCGGTCATTGCATTAAAGGTCATAAGGCGTTCCTCCTATTAGATTTTAATGATAAAAGCTCTGAATTTCTCTTTGTAGAAATCCATTGAACTCTGCGGCAGAGAAGTCAGATTCCCTTCGCTGTCGCATCCGGCCAGAAATCCCGGCCCGGCAAGAACATCGGCTCCATCCCACAGCGGACGATTGAGCGGCAGGCCAAGCAGCTTGCCTTCATCATTGCAGACCAGTGTGACCGCTGAACCGGTGTCACTCAATGTGATGCATTCGATCAGCCCGCCTACAAAGTTCTGCATGGCTTCAAGGGTGTTGTCCAGTTCGATCTCCTTTGGCAGCTCCATTGGCAGGAGCGCAAGGACTTTGATTTTTTCGTCTTTCACTGTGTGCCTCCAAATAAAAACAGGACAATCCACGCGGACTGTCCTGCAAAAGTAAAGGGAGAGCATCCGAAGACGCTCCCCCCTAAGTCATATACAGTTTAGTTGATGCCAAGCTCTTTCATAAGCTTGTCACGGTATGTTTCGTCTTCAGAAGCCCGCTTGACATCTTCAATACGGCTCTGATCGAGGAGCTTCTTAACAAGAAGTGCCATTTGATTCTTGCCTTCGATTTTACCTTCAGCTTTTCCTTTGTTTTCCACTTTATCAAGCACATCACACATATTGCGTGGGCCTCCTTTCTGGCCATCGGTATTGGTATTATACGCTTTCTCAAACCGATTATCATTCGTCATAATACTCAGCAGTTGAAGCGTTTCCTGCACATGGGTCAAATCCTGTGAACTCGGAATGTAGTCGCCGTTTTCCTGCTTCTGCACAAAGTAGTCTGCCACGACCTTAAAATCGCTCTGGAAAAGCTCTACCTGCTCGTGGGTCAGATAGGCGATCTGGAACAAGTTGATCTTATAGTCGTTGACATACGGCTCAAATTCTTTTGGAATGTTCAGTCGCTCTTTCAGGGAAAGCGGCCCGTTCCACGGTTTATCATGGCCGAAGTAGAGTACCAGCGTCACAACGGGATAGAGATTTTCGCTATCACCAAGTAACTGCGCCCGGTACTCTGCGCCATCGTAACCGATGACACGGAGCGGCATATTGGGGTCAGAAGCGGTCTGGTTTTCAAAACCGATACAGGCCACGCGAATATTTCCGTTCTTCCAGCGTTTGGCAACATCTCGCTCGATCTCACGAATCCTGCCATCTGCCTTGTAGTAGGAGCGTGGAGCCTGATCTTCCAGTTCATCCGCAGACAGAACTTGTTTGCCGTTGAACAGAAGCACATTCACAATGTCCGAAAAGACATCGTTATAGGATTCCAGAATTTTTTCAGATGTATCCTTTTGCGCCATGCCATCACCTTCTTTTCTCTTGTTATTATAGTAGCATACGGCTGTGAAATTTACAAGCATTTGCCTTATGCTATGTTCAATCTGGTTGCTTTATAGCAGTCCGCACACATTCCATCATGGGTGGCTGCAAATTCTGCCGCCTGCATAATGCTGCCATCTTTCAGCTTGACCCTCTTGATGGGCTGGTTGCACCGGGCACAGATGCAGGGCACAGGCGGCTGTTCTTGCTTCGGGGCAGCGGGTCTCGGTTTCGGCTGCTTTTGCGGTTCTGCCTCCGGCTGCGGTGCGGCATCTTCCGGTAAATCCTCTCCGGCATAAACGTACAGGCCCAGACCAAACATAGCAAGGTTCTTCACTAAGCACCGCATGATAGCCTTGTTCACATCGAACATAGAGGCTGCTTCTACGGTGCGTTCTTCCATGCCGATCTTTTCACGGCGGCGGGTCTGCGGATTGTAGTCCCATTTCGGGGTGGTATAGGTGTAAGGCACAGCTTTCATGGCTTTGTTTGCGCCATCCAGTACAGGCAGCCACATTTCGTGCGAAACGCCCTCTATCGTGACAGTGGTATACACCATGAAGCCGGTTATGGGGTCATAAACATAGGGGAGGCCGTTGAATTTCTTGACCTCATAGCTGGCAGCAGGGTACAGCTTCTTCACCTCTGCCCAGGCATACGCCCAGCTTACATATTTCAGTTCCGTGTTGCCGGACTTTTTGACTTCCAGATGATCTTTGAAGTCGATAGCAAATAATTTTACGAATGGATTTTCCATAAGAATGCCTCCAATTCTGATAAAGAAAAAAGGGCACAACAGCGTCAACTGTTGTGCCCCATGATGTGAAAATTACGGATTGAGCAGAAAATCAATGATGTTTCGATGAATGATTCCGTTTCGGCTTAAATTCATCAAATCACCACTGATAACATACTTAGGATAGTTGTCGTGCAGCCGCTCAAGATTACCGAACTCCCGTTCTTCATCGGCGGGAGTGATCAGGTAAGCAACCTGAATATAGAGCTTTTCATCTCCACGGTAGCAGATAAAATCAATTTCGGTGTCGTCCAGCTTGCCGACCTGAACTTCATAGCCACGGCTCCGCATTTCCAGATATACGATGTTCTCATACAGCTTGTTGCTGTCAAGTTTTTCGCTTTTCTTGATAACGTTCCGCAGGCCAAGATCGACTGCATAGTACTTTTCTGTGCTGGACAGGAGCGCTTTTCCTTTGATATCATAGCGGCTTGCATTCAGAAGGATAAAGGCTTCCTTGAAATAATCAACGTAGTTCAGTACGGTAGCAGTGGTTGTCTTGATTCCTTCCGAAACCATGCGTCCACTGATATTACGGGCAGAAAACGGATTGCCGATATTGTCCAGCAGGAATGCAAGGACATTACGTAATGCGGTCTGTTCGCGAATATTGTGGCGTAGCATGATGTCACGGACAATGATAGCCTCGTAAAGATCGTCCAGATAGGTGGTGATTGAATGATCGTCAGGGAGGAAGAAACGCTGCGGAAAACCGCCGTACTTCAAATAGTCTGCGAAGAGCTTTTCATCCGAAGTATAGGTTCCGTTTTCAATGCATTGCTGTTTTGCTTCGGCCAGCGAAAAGGGGAAAACCTGAATCTGAATGTATCGTCCGGAAAGATAGGTTGCCAATTCGCCGGAAAGCAGCTTGGAATTGGAGCCGGTCAGGTAAATATCACAATCGAAATCGACACGAAGAGAATTGATTGCAATCTGCCAGCGCTCCACCTCCTGAATCTCATCCAGAAGAATATAGATTTTGCCGGTGCAGCCTTCCGCTTTTTCTGCGATGTAGTCGTAAAGCGTTTCTGCAGTACGGGTGTTGCGGAAGCGCATGGACTCAAAATTGGCCTGAATAATGTTCTGTGCGGGAATGTTGCGCTGGAGGAGCACGTCCTTGATCTGACCGAGAAGGACTGTTTTTCCACAGCGCCGGATTCCAACCAGAACTTTGATCAGATCCTGATCGATAAAAGGAATGATCTTATCCAAATAACTTTTGCGCAGAACCATCGTGCATCACCTCATATTCTTATCTTAGCATACAATTATTGTTGTGTAAACAGTATTGTGCTTTTCTATTAAATAAAAATAGCTGAATCACGAATTTTGTGTTCCTATAGGCGTACAAAAATTATGCTGCATGGATAATGGTAAACCTGCGGCTGCTTACATTCTTGCTGTACCGATTGAAAATATCGGGCTGTTCTTTCTTCAAACGCTGGGAGTCTACCCGTTTACTTTCGGAGGATACCCAGGACACCTTGTAGCCCGGTGCTGTGCCATAGGCAGCATCCTGCATTTGCAGCTTGACCTGCTGCTCGATAGCCGTTTTCTCCTGTTTCATCTGCTCGATTTGGGTGGAAAGCTCCTGCCGCTTATCCAACAGATTGCGGATGGGATTCAGATCGGCAGTTTTGTTTCTATCATCTGCAGAGTACAGCTGATTGATCTGCTGTGTATGCTCCACCAAACAGGAGTCACCAACTTTGGTTGGTGGCTCTTTTTTGTTGCATTCTCGTTTGTAAGTCCACGTGTGGAAAATTAGAAACTCGAACTCCGGCGGCGACGAAATTTTGAGCAGAAAATAACACAAAAGGCAGGGTATCACCATGGCGGTGGTATCCTGCCTTTTTGCATGATAGAACGTGTTTTGAGGGGGAATTTTACGCTTCCCCCACCACAAAGGTCAATTCCGCCGTAGCGGCACATTTGCCGTCCACATAAGCCGACGCCTTGCCGACGCCGACCGGGCCGTGCTGTTCCACCAATTCGCAGTGGAGGGTGAGCACGTCGCCGGGGATGACCTGTCTGCGGAAGCGGGCGTTCTTGATGCCGCCGAAGAGGGCCAGCTTGCCCTTGTTTTCGGGCAGAGAGAGGACCGCCACGGCGCCGGTCTGGGCCAGCGCTTCGAGGATGAGCACACCGGGCATGACCGGGTGGCCGGGGAAGTGGCCGTTGAAAAATTCCTCGTTGCGGGAAACGCACTTGCGGCCGATGGCCCAGTGGCCCGGCTCGTAGTCGAGGATGCGGTCCACGAGGGCGAAGGGATAGCGGTGGGGCAGGAGGGCGGCGATCTGTGCGCTGTCCAGCGCGTTCGCGTTCTCCCGCACGGTGCGGGGTTCTGCCATGGTCAGCCCTCCCATCTGCGCAGGGCGATGCAGGCGTTGTGTCCGCCAAAGCCGAGGCTGTTGCTCAAAGCGTAGGTCATGGCCTGTGCACGGCCTACATTGGGCACATAATCGAGGTCGCACTCCGGGTCAGGCTGCTGGTAGTGGATGGTGGGCGGGGCGAACTGATCCCGCAGGGCCAGCGCGGTGAACACCGCCTCCACGCCGCCCGCGCCGCCCAGCAGATGCCCGGTCATGCTCTTGGTGCTGACCACGGTGAGCTGCTTTGCGTGTTCCCCGAAGACCGCGTGGATGGCGGCCGTCTCACAGGAATCGTTCATGTGGGTGCCGGTACCGTGGGCGTTGATGTGATCCACCTGCTCCGGGGCGATGCCCGCATCGGCCAGCGTCAGCTTCATGCAGTCGATGGCACCTGCGCCGCCGGGAGCCGGTGCGGTAAAGTGGTAAGCATCGCAGTTGGCACCATAGCCTACCACTTCGGCGTAGATATGCGCACCGCGTGCCCGGGCGTGCTCCAGCTCTTCCAGAACCCTGTCTCTTATACACATCTGACGCTGCCGACGAACTCTAGGGTGTAGA
>ERZ1027236.289-NODE-289-length-21212-cov-14.631659_pt1 | contig 21212 bp, 10 predicted proteins | sample MGYA00519265_ERZ1027236 | MGnify/ENA primary metagenome ERZ1027236 (study PRJEB26926, sample SAMN06164642) | human gut metagenome | biome: ENVO:00009003; feature: ENVO:2100002; material: ENVO:00002003 | host: Homo sapiens | place: USA | collected 2012 ... | reverse complement strand
AGAGTATTATGACAATTGATCAATTTAACTTTGCCGGAAAAAAGGCATTCGTTCGCGTGGACTTCAACGTGCCTCTGGACGAAAACTTCAACATTACAGACGATACCCGTATGCGTGCCGCTCTTCCTACATTGAAGAAGATTTTGGCTGACGGTGGCAGTATTATCATCGGTTCTCACCTCGGTCGTCCGAAAGGTGCAACCGACAAGTTCTCTTTGAAGCACATCCTGAAACATTTGTCAGAACTGCTGGGTGTTGAGGTACAGTTCGCCAACGACTGTATGGGCGAAGAAGCTGCCGTTAAGGCTGCCGCTCTGCAACCGGGTGAAGTGCTGTTGCTCGAAAACCTTCGTTTCTATGCTGAAGAAGAAGGCAAACCGCGCGGTTTGGCCGAAGATGCGACAGACGAAGAAAAGAAAGCTGCCAAAGCTGCCGTTAAGGAAAGCCAGAAAGAGTTTACCAAGAAACTTGCTTCTTACGCTGACTGCTACGTAAACGACGCATTCGGTACCGCTCACCGTGCACACGCTTCTACGGCATTGATCGCCAAATACTTCGACAAAGACAACAAGATGTTCGGCTACCTGATGGAGAAAGAAGTGAAAGCCGTAGACAAGGTGTTGAATGACATCCAACGTCCGTTCACTGCTATCATGGGCGGTTCCAAAGTATCTTCCAAGATTGAAATCATCGAAAACCTGCTGAACAAGGTAGATAATCTGATTATCACCGGCGGTATGACTTACACCTTCACCAAAGCTCAAGGCGGTAAAATCGGTCTTTCCATCTGCGAAGACGACAAGCTGGATCTGGCTCTCGAACTGTTGAAGAAAGCAAAAGAAAAAGGCGTAAACCTCGTATTGGCTGTAGATGCCAAGATTGCCGACTCTTTCTCTAACGACGCCAACACTCAGTTCTGCAAAGTAAACGAAATACCAGACGGCTGGGAAGGTCTGGATATAGGTCCTGAGACAGAAAAGATTTTTGCCGAAGTTATCAAGAACTCCAAGACTATCCTTTGGAACGGTCCTACGGGCGTATTCGAGTTCGACAACTTCACTCACGGTTCACGCTCTGTAGGTGAAGCTATCGTTGAGGCAACCAAGAACGGTGCGTTCTCACTCGTAGGCGGTGGCGACTCTGTAGCTTGCGTCAACAAATTCGGTCTGGCAAACGGCGTTTCTTACGTTTCTACCGGTGGTGGTGCATTGCTCGAGGCAATCGAAGGAAAAGTTCTTCCGGGTATCGCTGCTATCAACGAATAACAAGAACCTCATTCATACAAAAGGCAGCTCTTTGAAAAAAGGGTTGCTTTTTTTTTAATTATATATCCGACACATGAAACGAATTCTACTATCCTGTCTTCTTCTCCTCTCCATACATACATTAAAAGCCCAGGATACGCGTCTGAACAATGTAGTGAATACACTGAAAGAACGCATCACCCTGGCAGGGTATGCCCAAGTGGGATATACCTATGATGACGCCGGCGAAAAGGCCAGCAATACCTTCGACCTCAAACGCGCCATATTCATGGCACGCGGCAAGATTACCGATAAATGGTCGTGCTACTTCATGTACAGCTTCGCCAATACCGGAAAGATACTGGAAGCTTATACGGAATACCGGTTCCTGCCCCAACTCACTGCCCGCATCGGACAGTTCAAAACAATGTACACCATTGAGAATCCGATGTCTCCCTGTTTTGTCGAACTGATAAACTGTTATTCACAGGCGGTCAACTATCTGGCAGGTATCAACGGCAGCGATCCACTCTACGGCTCGAACAGCGGCCGTGACATGGGTATCCTTATCTACGGCGACCTTTTCAAGAAAAAGCTGAGTTATAACCTTGCCGTCATGAACGGGCAAGGCATTAATCTGAAAGACAAGAACAATCAAAAAGACATAGTAGGCAGCCTGATGGTTCATCCGCTCGACTGGCTATCGGTGGGCGGCTCGTTCGTCAAGGGCAAAGGCTGTGCTGTAGCCGCCTCTTCCGTCAATCCAGATATAGCGATAGGCGACAGCTACACACGCAACCGCTGGTCGGCAGGCGCCACCATACAGACAAAGCCTGTCAGCCTGCGTACCGAATACCTTGCCGGCAAAGACGGACACGTAAAAAGCGACGGATACTATGCAACCGCATCCGTACATGTGCTTCCCAAATTCGACATTGTAGCATCCTATGATTATTTCAACAAAGACAAAGCGCAAGATTACAAACAGAGCAACTACGTGGCCGGCGTGCAATGGTGGTTCTATCCCAAATGCCGCTTGCAGGCGCAATACACCTATTGCGATCCCCACAAAGGGGAAAACTCCAACCTGCTGCAGGCACAATTGCAGGTGCGTTTCTGATTTATGAAAACATTCTGGCATTCTTTTTGTACATTTGTAGAGTATAATCACTTAATGAATACAATCTTATGAACGAGCAAGCCATACAAGAGCAATATCAGCATATAGTCAATCTACTGGAACAGAAACGTCTGAAAGAGGCTCAAGTACAACTGGAAGCCTTTTTATGGAACTGCAACGACTGGACGCTCCGCAACCGTCTGGAACAGGCTAAGGTGTCCTACCAATACATGTTACAGTACATGCGCCAGGGCGTAAACGATCCGGAACGGCAGAAACTATACCGGCAACTTCTGGCAGAAACCTGGGAGCTTGCCGAACAGACCCGCATCAGCCTGCTCGATGAGGTTTCCGCCCGTTATTACCACTCCCTGCACAAGAACAAAAAGAATATGGTAGCCGGTTACGGCATGTCTTCCTGGCTGAAAGTTCTGGAATCTTTTCCTGACGATATGGCGGTTTGCCAGCTTATGCCGGACAACAAACAAAGTCTGGACAGCGCCCTGCAACGCCATGAAGGCACTGCCCAATATCTGTTCCTCACTACATGGGGCAACAGTGGCTGGACGGCAGAAGAAGAACAGGAAGCCAGGCTGTATCTGGAGTCCGAATTGTTGCCGGTAAATGACTTGTGTCTGTTCACCGGAGCCATCCTGCTCAGCCTGATGGAATGTTTCGATCCGCGGAAATTCTCATGGTTACTGGATGCCGCAACGCACGCCGACACACAAGTCAACCAGCGCGCCCTGGTGATTATCGCCATCATACTGCACATACACTCCAACCGCTTGCGGCTATACCCTGAGCTGATGGCAAAGTTATCGCTTCTCGATGAGGACGGCAGCTTCGGCAAACAGTTGAACCGGGTTTACATCCAGCTACTCCGCAGCCGTGAAACAGAGAAGATAGACAAGAAGATGCGTGAAGAAATCATTCCGGAAATGATGAAGAACGTCACCATCATGCGCAACATGAAGTACGGCTTCGAAGAAAACATTGATGAAGACGACCGCAATCCGGACTGGGAGAAAGCATTCGAGGAATCGGGCCTGGGCGACAAGATACGCGAGATGAACGAACTTCAACTGGAAGGAGCCGATGTATATATGAGTACGTTTGCCCAGCTCAAGAGTTACCCGTTCTTTCAAAATCCGCATAACTGGTTCTATCCGTTCGACATGCAGCATTCCAGCATCATACGGGAGTTCGGACTGAAGCCTACCGGAGAAAACGCCGTCCTGTCACTGATACTGCAATCGGGCTTTTTCTGCAACAGCGACAAGTATTCATTATGCTTTACCATGGCACATATACCGCAAGCGCAGCGTAATATGATGCTCAGTCAAATGACATCACAGGATTTGAATGAACTGATGGACGAGAGCAAGTCGTCCAGCCTGAGACAGTATGCCTTGCGACCGGACGTTATCAGCAACCAGTATATCCACGATTTATACCGGTTCTTCAAGTTAAGCCAGCGCCGCCATGAGTACCGTGATATTTTCAAGGAAGAAATAGCCCTGCACCGCATACCGGCACTGAAAGATATTTTATGCAAGCCCGAACTATTGGCAACCATAGCCGACTTCCATTTCCGCAAAGAGCATCCCGCAGAAGCCTTAAGCATCTATAAAGAAATAACGGATATGAACCATGCCGATGCGGAAATCTTCCAAAAGACCGGCTATTGCCTGCAAAAAGAGAAACGTTACAAAGAAGCGATCGAGGCTTATAGGAAAGCCGATGTGCTGAAACCCGACCATGTATGGACTATCCGCCACCTCGCCACCTGCCACCGCCAATTGCGGGACTTTGCAACAGCATTGGAATATTACAGAAAAGCGGAAGCCATGCAACCGGAAAACAGAAACCTGCCATTCCTTATCGGCAGTTGCCTGGCAGAACAGGAACGCTACGAAGAAGCCTTGCAGTGTTTCTTTAAGCTGGATTTCATGGAAAACGACTGCATCAAAGCATGGCGTGCCATAGGCTGGTGCTCGTTTGTCAGCGGAAAATTTGAACAGGCCATGCGGTATTACAACAAGATACTTGCCTTGAAACCGCTTTCCACAGATTACCTCAATGCCGGACACGCAGCATTGCTATTGGGAAATATGGAAAAGGCTGCCGAACTGTACGGAAAAGCCACCTCGGAAAGCGGTAACCGGGAGACTTTTCTTGAGATGTTCGATAAAGACAAGGAGATGCTTATCAAGTTGGGGGTAGACGAAAAAGACATACCGCTGATAAGAGATTTTGGTTTAACCGCTGATTAAAAGATAAAAAATATATCCCGTCATTCAGAGACTCGTAGCAATGAAAAGCCTCCCTCCCCTATATAAGCTTACCGCTACACATCTCTGAATGACAGTATGACGTAAGATTTCGCTTCCCATACTTCCTATATTTACTTCATTGGAGTAAAAAACAGGCAAAATGGTGTATTTTCCGTTCATATTACCTCTCCTTATTTCCTAATTGAAGGTATTTACTTATTTTTGCTATAGCTTTAAAGTAAATACAATGAAACGACTCGATGTTCTTATTCTTTTGCTATCAATAACCGTATTCATCATTGCCCAACCGGTTTGTCAGGTCAAGCACTTTTCTGTCAATGACGGTCTCGCCCAAGGAAATGTAATGGGAATGCTTCAAGACCAAAAAGGCTTCATCTGGTTCAGCACTTGGAACGGACTAAGTAAATATGACGGATACACATTCAAGACCTATAAGACTTCTCAGGAAGACCGTTACGCTTTCGGCAGTAACCGTATGGGAACAATCTCCGAAAGCAAATACGGAGATATCTGGTGTCCTACCTACGACGGACAAGCCTGTCTGTTCGATGTGGAAACGGAAAAATTCATCGATGTATTGCAACCTCTTGAAATTACAACCAAGCACTCTAACTATGTCTCACGCATATTGTCATTGAAGAAAGGCATAGCGTGGATTATCTGCAAAAACGGATACACATATAGAGCCGATGAACAATTATGCAAACGCGGAGAAGGTATCACACTGTACTCCACATTCACCAAGAATCTGAAAGGAGACCGTATCTATACCGTTTATCAGGACTCCGATGAAGACGAATGGATATTGACCAACAAAGGCGTCACCATTGTTGGAAACAAAAGGGTAGACACAGACTTTCCATTTCAATATATCACACAAATAAAGGAGAATATATATCTGATTGCCGACAAGGGTAAGCTGGCGCAATACAATTTTCAAACTCAAAAGCTGAAGTTTATCAATATCCCTTGTCCTCACAATAGAATAACCAATGTTACTGTAATAGGAACAGAAACGCTGGCATTAGGTACGGACAATGGTCTGATACTGTATTCCACTCCCGACAATACATTCCGCCAAATCGATATTCGTACATCCACTCAACCTTCCAATTATGTGGAGCAGGTCTATCAAGACAAGCAACAAAATATTTGGGTATTCTCCCAAAGCTCCGGCATCATCCGTATCTTACCTGGCAGTGATGAAAAAGAGCACCTGTTTACTCCCCAGAATGAAGTTATCAGGCACGGGCGCAACAGCCGTAAACTGATATTCGAAGACAAAACCGGTAACCTATGGGTATTACCCACCAACGGTAACCTTTCTTATTACGACCGGAAAGAAAAAAAACTCAAACCGCTGCTTACCGACACTGACAATCCTAAATCCATATTCAGTCCGTTGGTACGCTTTTACACTCTCGACACACAAGGAAACTGTTGGCTTGCCACTGCACGTGGAATAGACCGGATAAGTTTTTTCCCTCAAAGTTTTCAATTCTACCAAACCGATTACGAAGCAGAAACACGTGCCTTCCTGCGAGATAGCAATAATCGCTTATGGAGCGCATCCAAAGCAAGTTACATCCAGATATATGCTCCCGACGGAAGTTTGGAAGGCTACCTTTCGCCACAGGGAAATATTGTCAAAGAGAAACAACTGTTCTACAACGGCGTATACGCCATCATGGAAGACAAAGAAAAGAACATCTGGCTGGGTACGAAAGGCGCCGGATTATTCCAACTGACTCCCAAAGGAATAAATCGATATTCCGTCACCTGCTTTAAGCACCAACCGAATAATCCTTACAGTATAAGTGACAACAGCATATACTCCATTTTTCAGGATAGCCACAACCGTATCTGGATAGGTTGTTATGGTGGCGGACTAAACCTGCTGATCCGGCGAAATGACCAAACACCCATATTCATCCATAGCAACAATGAACTGAAAAACTATCCCACGGATTATGGAATGAAAGTGCGTAACATCACCGAAGCTCCCGGCGGCGTACTTATGGTAGGTACCACGAACGGACTGCTCACTTTCTCCAATAAGTTTGAATTGCCCGAAGAGGTAAAGTTCTACAGAAACTGCCATCAGCCGGGCGATAAAAACAGTCTTTCCACCAACGACATTACGCACATCTATACAGACAAACGAAAGACGACATACGTTATAAGTTTCACCGGCGGTATCAGTAAAATTATCTCCGATCAATTGCTCAGCGAACAAATACGCTTCAAGAACTACGACCAAAGCAACGGATTAGCCTCCGACCTGACCCTCTCAATGACGGAAGACACCCACAATCACCTTTGGATAGTTTCCGAAATAGCCTTGTCCAGATTTAATCCCAGCAACGAGACTTTTGAAAACTACACGCTCGGCTCCACCTATCAGCAACAGTTCAACTTCTCAGAAGCTCTCCCTGTCATTAACGCCCGCAAACAAATCGTATTGGGTACAGACAAAGGGTTTTTGGAAATTTCTCCCGATAAGATGCGAAAAAGCACCTATGTACCTCCTATCGTATTTACCGGATTTAAAATACAAGGGCATCCGGCAGACCATCCAATCGACAATCTGAAAGAACTGGAACTGAAAGCATCCCAGCGGAACGTTACTTTCCAATTTGCCGCACTCGATTACGTAAACCCCGACAATATACTTTATGCCTATCGCCTACAAGGATTGGAAGACGAATGGAATGAAGTCGACAACAACCGTTCCGCCAGCTATATCAATCTGCCTGCAGGACAATACCAATTACAAATCAAATCGACCAACAGCGACGGAGTATGGACCGACAACATACGTACGCTATCCATCCATGTACTCCCGACATTTTGGGAAACCTATTGGGCATGGCTACTCTATTTCATCCTGTTTATCTTATTCACCGCCACCATTGTATATGTTCTGTTCTATATTTACCGTCTGCGCCACCAAGTAGACATGGAACAACAACTCGCAAATGTCAAGCTACGTTTCTTCACCGATATTTCCCACGAACTGCGTACTCCGTTGACTCTGATAGGCAGTCCGGTTGCAGAAGTCCTTGAGAACGAACCTCTGTCTCCCACTGCCCGAGAGCACCTAACCCTTGTACGCAGGAATACAGAACGGATGCTCCGACTAATGAACCAGATACTGGATTTCCGCAAAATACAAAATCAGAAGATGAAGCTGCTAGTGGAAAACACAGACCTTATTCCACTCTTGCAGAAAGTGATGGACAGCTTCCTGCTGATAGCCAAAGAAAAGGAAATTGACTACCGGATGCAATCTGCGACCAAATCCGTTTTCGGTTGGATAGACCGGGACAAATTCGAAAAGATATTCTTTAACCTGCTTTCCAACGCATTCAAATATACTCCCAACGGCAAAGCTATCACAGTCAAAGTTACGCCACATAAAGACACGATAGACATCGAAGTGGCGGACGAAGGAATCGGAATCGCAACGGAAAAATTGCGTACCCTTTTCCAGCGTTTTGAAACACTGGTAAAGGAGAATATTCTCCAGCCCTCATCGGGTATCGGACTATCACTGGTAAAAGAGATGGTAGAGATTCACCACGGTAGCATCAAAGTAGACAGCCAGCCCGGTGTGGGCAGCCGTTTTACCGTAACCCTGCCTCTGCAAAAGCAAGCTTTCGAGAAAGATACACAAGCGGAATTCATATTGAACGATACTCAGTCATCCTCTCCGACTGCCACCGATGAAGATACAAAAGGAACAGATGCAAAAGAGACTTATGACAATAATACCACCGACTGCCACTCCATTCTGGTGGTAGAGGACAACAAAGAACTGCGGACTTTTTTGAAAAACAGCCTGTCGGGAGACTACACCGTTGTCACGGCTTCCAACGGAGAAGAAGGATTGCAATCTGCCATAGACAATCTCCCGGACTTAATCATCAGCGATGTCATGATGCCCGTCATGGATGGATTGGAAATGGTGAAGCACATCAAAGAAAACAATTCCATTTGCCACATTCCCATCATCATACTATCGGCAAAGGCATCTTTGGACGATCGCATAGCAGGACTGGAGCAGGGAATAGATGACTATATAACCAAGCCTTTCAGCGCCACTTACTTGAAAACCCGTATCGTCACGCTCCTCCGCCAACGCAAATCGTTGCAGGAAATGTACATGGCGCAACTCACTGAAAGCAAGAACGCCATTATCTCCGGCAACCTCACCCCTTCACAACCTCAGATTACTCCTTTTGACGAACAATTCATGCAAAAGGTTATGGAGTTTATGGAACAACAAATGGACAACTCGGAGCTGACTATCGACGCATTCGCCGAGCATCTGATGATGAGCCGTACTATCTTTTATCGGAAGTTGAAATCGATTATCGGGCTTACTCCCGTGGATTTCATACGCGAAATCCGCATCAAACGCGCCGTACAACTGATAGACAGCGGAGAGTATAACTTCTCGCAAATTGCTTATATGACCGGATTCAGCGATCCGAAGTACTTCAGCAAATGCTTTAAAAAGGTTATGGAGGTCACACCTTCGGAATATAAAGAGAAAAAGGATACCTCCCAAAGCTAAAAACCTGTAATTATTTTAAGGCTGTCATCATAATGTGAATATTCACATTATAATGAATCTTCAGGCACGGAATTACATGGATTGCACGGCCTCGGTTTACAAAAGCCTTAAAATCCATGTAATTCCGTGCCTGAAAAAGCAGGTAATATTGCCCAAAAGCATTAAAATCATTTGAACACATTCCTTATATTTCAGTGAAAGAGATGCTCAAGATACCACCTCCTCCATAAACCGGTTTTACTCAAACATAAAACTCCTGATAGCCAAATCTTTATCAGCATTCCAAAATACGAAATAAAGTTTCTCTTTCTTTTTCAACTTCCGTACCTCAAATGCCTGTTTACCCCACTCATTACCGGTTGACCGAATCGGACAAGAAGCAATCAATTCTCCTTGCAAGGAATTTCTCCTGATTTCAAGTACGGCATTCCGGTTTGCAGCTTTCACCTCCAACACGACTTTATTCGGTCGCTTCTTGAAAGTCAGATTATTAAATACAAGCCAATTCCCATTTTCAATTTCCGTAACAAACTGCATAGGACGCTTGGTAATAGGACGAACCAGCTTCATACCCTCACGATCGTCATACTGTGAAAAATCAACTCCGGCAAACGCGTCATAATGATTACCCCGATGCGTACTTTCCAATTCAAAATAGTCAAAATCAGCATAACCACAAGGATTACCTTTTACTACGTTATAGCAGCAAAGTGCATGGCGTATACCTAAGAATCCCCAAAAATTAGATACTCCCTCCGGTCCGAAACGATGGTATTTACGTCCATCCAAACTATAATGAAAACGCGTGGCGCCCTCCTTGGTCGTTTCCGTCCGCAAATAAATCTTCGAAATATCTCCCAATTCGAGGCTATCTACGACTTCCTCTCCCGCATCGCGATAGGATTGGCGCATCTCCAGCCAAAGCACCCCGTTTTTCTTTCGGACACCAAACTGATACATCATTCGTCCCATGATGCCGTTGCCTGCAAAATCTCCTTCCCACAAGCCTGCTGTCTCCAGCAAAACCGTTCCCGTGCTATACGGTCCCGTAACTTTCTGTGTCAACGAGTTACGCGCCCAATAGAAACCGCGGGCATATCCGGCATAGATTCTGAAATATCCGGGACGGTCCTTCAAACTCCAGTTCTCTTTATGTGGTACGTGGTTGAACTCCCATATATGTGCCAGTTCCGTATCCTCAAACGAATCGGAATGTTGCGGATATTTCATCTTATGCTTACCCTTGATAGCCGGTTTCCGATACGTAACAACTCCTTTTCCCAGTCTGTTCCCCGGTCCTACCACCGGCCAATCATTCTTCCATTCCATGGGATACATCATCAGACATCTTCCCATATAATCACGGTCTTGGAAGGTATATGCCCAAGATTCTCCTTCGGCTGTTTCCACATAACCGCCCTGATGTACACCTGCATCCGCATAATTAATGTCATCATCAATCAACACCCTTGTTTCATAAGGTCCGTAAAGATTTCGCGAACGGCTAATCATCTGCACTCCGTCATATCCCAATGCGGGATTGAATACATAATACCAACCATTCCGTTTATAGGTATGACAACCCTCAAACAAATGTCCGTACCCTTCGGGAGCGGTGATAATGAGTTTTCCTCTATCCGCAGGATCGAGTACTCCGGTCGCATCATCTTTCAGCCGGGTCAGATAGATTTTCCCTTTCCCGTGCGTAACGTATTTCTTACCGTCATCATCAATAAAAAAGCCGGGATCGTACAAACGTTTGTCGAACTTATGCATCGTGTAAGGTCCTTCCGACTTTGAACTTTTGAACATGATAAAACCATCATCGGCTATATTGACACCTATGTAATAAGTACCTTCGTAATATCTGATAGTAGGCGCCCAACACAAACGGCTGTAAGCCGTCTTTTCGTTCTCCATCCGGTATTGCGGACGAAAAGTAATGCTGTCGTACGCATGTCCGATGATTTCCCAGTTAATCAAATCCGTCGAATGGCAAATAGGAATTCCCGGCATCCCTACAAAAGAGGAACTGACCATATAATAATCCTTCCCCACACGAATGATATCCGGATCGGGATAATCAGCGTTAATCACCGGATTGGTATACGTACCGTCACCATTATCCGAAGATAAAAGCGCATGTTTCCGAACGGCACAAGCCTGCAACAGAAGGAATACGCATCCTCCCACAAAGAACCTTAAAAGTAAAGATTGTTTTAAATAGTACATAAAATTACATTTAATAAATTAACAAACATACCGTATGAAACGGTATGTGCAATGTTAGCCGATTTCTTTGTGTTCATGTCGCAATAATAAGTATAAAAAGAGTAAAATCCTTATATTTGAATTCGTTTTTCACTTTTTATGCAAATGAAAGTATATCCCGATTAAAAAGGCTACCTTTTCGACCGGATATTACCCGTTTAAAAAACGGAAAGCGCGTATTATTGTAATCGTTAAATAGAATACCATAAAAAACGATTACTCAAAGATGAAAAAACAATGGATTATCGCCTGCCTTGCCGGTGTACTGACGGCCGGTGCCCAGGCCCAACAATCAAACTATGTTTCCGAAGTATGGGTAGCCGACCAAGGAAACAGTACCTACAAGAACCCTGTTCTCTATGCAGACTACTCCGACCCTGATGTCTGCCGCGTGGGTGACGATTTCTACCTGACCTCATCCAGTTTCGGCTGTCTGCCCGGACTACAGATTCTCCATTCCAAAGACTTGGTGAACTGGTCTATTATCAGCGCCGCCGTACCCGCCGCCCTTCCTCCGGTCACCACTCCCGAACGTCCGGAACACGGCAACCGTGTGTGGGCTCCCAGTATCCGCCATCATAACGGCGAATTCTATATTTTCTGGGGAGACCCGGACCAAGGCATATTCATGGTAAAGTCGTCCCGGGCAGAAGGTCCGTGGAGCAAGCCCGTACTTGTAAAAGAGATTAAGGGCATTATCGATACCTGCCCCATTTGGGATGAGGACGGCAAAGTCTACCTGGCACACGCATACGCCGGCAGCCGCGCCGGGCTGAAAAGCGTCATCGCCATCTGCGAGTTGAGCGCCGACGCTACCCAAGTCATCGGTCCTTCCCGCATCATCTTCGACGGACACGAACATCACGGCACGTGCGAAGGGCCGAAACTATACAAGCGCAACGGTTATTACTACGTTTTCCTCCCTGCCGGCGGCGTGGCTACCGGCTGGCAGGTGGTGCTTCGCTCCCGTAACATCTATGGTCCTTATGAAAACCGTACCGTACTGGCACAAGGTAACTCACCCGTCAATGGGCCTCATCAGGGTGGCTGGGTGGACACGCCTACCGGTGAAGACTGGTTCATGCACTTTCAGGATGTAGGTGCCTACGGACGTGTAGTACATCTGCAACCCATGAAGTGGATTGACGACTGGCCTGTAATCGGAACAGACAAAGACGGAGACGGATGCGGCGAACCCGTACTGACCTACCGCAAGCCCGATGTAGGTAAGACATACCCCGTATGTACCCCGCAAGAAAGCGATGAGTTCGACGGCTACACCCTGTCTCCGCAATGGCAGTGGCACGCCAACATCAATGATAAATGGGCATATTACGCCGGCGACCGGAGTATGGTGCGTCTTTACTCCTATCCCGTTCCAGATAATTACAAGAGCTTGTGGGATGTGCCCAACCTGTTGTTGCAGAAAACCCCGTCGGACAACTTCACCGCAACCATGAAACTGACCTTCCGCCCCAACCTGAAGTACAAAGGTGAGCGTACCGGATTGGTAGTCATGGGCATGGATTATGCCGGACTCATACTGGAGAATACGGAACAGGGAACCGTGCTTTCGCAAATCGCCTGCCGGAAAGCAGACAGAGGCGGCACCGAAAAAACAAATGACAGCGTTGCCGTAAAAGACTCTACCCTCTACCTGCGAGTGAAGTTCAGCGCCGACGGCAGTAAAGTGAAAGGCACGGACGACCTGTTGGTACGCTGCGACTTCAGTTACAGCCTCGACGGTAAGAAGTTCCGTCCGCTCGGCGAAACCTTCCAAGCCCGTGAAGGCAAATGGATAGGAGCCAAAGTAGGAACATTTTGTACCCGCCCCGCTATCCGCACCAATGACGGCGGCTGGACGGATGTAGACTGGTTCCGTATCACAAGAAAATAAATGTTGATATCAAAACGTTATCAAAGCATACAGAAAAAAACAACTATATTCATATAATCATGAGAAACAGAATAACCTATTTGCTTACCTGCCTCATTGTTTCGGGTAGCAGCCTTGCACAGTCCGTCTATAAGGACAACAGCTACAGTCCGGCAGAGCGTGCGGAAGATTTAGTGAAACAACTCACACTGGAAGAGAAAGTATCCTTGATGATGGACAACTCAAAGCCCGTGGAACGGTTGGGTATCAAGCCCTACAACTGGTGGAACGAAGCATTGCACGGAGTAGCACGCAGCGGTTTGGCAACCGTTTTTCCGCAACCCATCGGCATGGCGGCTTCTTTCTCTCCCGAAGCTTTACATACAGCTTTCGTTGCCGTATCCGACGAAGCACGCGCCAAGAATGCTGTCTACTCGAAAGAAGGCAGCTACAAACGCTATCAAGGGCTGACCATCTGGACACCCACGGTGAACATCTACCGCGACCCTCGCTGGGGACGGGGTATAGAAACATACGGTGAAGACCCTTATCTGGCAAGCGTTATGGGCGTAAATGTTGTAAAAGGCCTGCAATGCCTGGACGAAAACCGGAAATACGATAAGGTACACGCTTGCGCCAAGCACTTCGCCGTGCACTCCGGTCCCGAATGGAACCGCCACAGCTTCAATGCGGAGAACATCAGCCCACGCGATTTGTACGAAACCTACCTGCCGCCCTTTGAAGCACTGGTAAAAGAAGGTAAGGTAAAAGAAGTGATGTGTGCCTACAACCGCTTCGAGGGTGAACCTTGCTGCGGCAGCAACCGCCTGCTGACGCATATTCTCCGCGAAGAGTGGGGATACGACGGTATTGTCGTATCCGATTGCAGCGCCATCAGCGACTTCCACAACGCCAAAGGACACAAAACCCACCCCGATGCCGCTTCCGCCTCTTCTGCCGCCGTACTGAGTGGAACAGACCTGGAATGCGGTTCCAATTACCGTTCGCTGATAGAAGGAGTAAAAAGAGGACTCATCAATGAAAAAGACATCGACCGCTCCGTAAAACGTCTGTTACAGGCACGCTTCGAATTGGGCGAGATGGACGAACTCAGCCGGGTGGACTGGGCACAGACACCCTATTCCGTAGTCGGCTCCGACAAGCACGATTCACTGTCGCTGGACATGGCACGCAAGTCCATGACACTGTTACAAAACAAAAACGGCATCCTTCCCCTCAAACGCGGCGGGAAAGTCATCGCCGTAATGGGTCCCAACGCCAACGACTCCGTGATGCAGTGGGGAAACTACAACGGTACTCCCAAACGTACCATCACCATTCTGGACGGTATCCGATCGGCCATGGGCAAAGACGACAAACTGATTTACGAACAAGGCTGTTCATGGGTGGAAAGGAAATTGATACGCAGCGTATTCAGCCAGTGTAAATCCGAAAACGGCCCCGGCTTCAGCGCCCGTTACTGGAACAATACGGAGTTCAAGGGCGAACCCGCAGCCACGGCACAGCTAAGCACTCCGTTCCATCTCTGTACTTCCGGAGCCACTGTTTTTGCACCGGGCGTAAACCTCACCGATTTCTCTGCCGTTTACCAAAGCGTATTCACTCCCCGGGAGAGCGGCGATGTTGTGTTCGACTTCTACTGCTACGGTTCCGTAAAGCTGCTCGTCGATGGCAAAGAGGTGAAGAGCTTCACCAACAAACACGGCAGCCGTCCGCAAGCACACGGCATGCGTGTAGAGGCCGGCAAATCGTATGACATTGAAATCCGCTTCCAATACTTTGCCAGCGATGCCCAGCTCAACTTCGACATCGGCTTCAAGGAAGAGTGCGACATACAACGCTCGGTAGCCAAAGTGAAAGATGCCGATATCGTGATTTTTGCAGGCGGCATATCCCCTCAACTGGAAGGAGAAGAGATGGGCGTTGACCTGCCCGGCTTCAAGAGAGGCGACCGCACGGACATCGAACTGCCTGCCGTTCAACGGGAAATGATTAAAGCGCTTCACGATGCAGGCAAGAAGGTTATCTTCGTAAACTGTTCGGGTTCTCCCATTGCCATGGAAGCCGAAACGGAACACTGCCAAGCCATTCTGCAGGCATGGTATCCGGGACAGTCGGGCGGTAAGGCCGTTGCCGAAGTCCTGTTCGGCGACTACAACCCGGCCGGACGCCTGCCGGTTACGTTCTACCGCAACCTGTCGCAACTGCCCGACTTCGAAGACTACAACATGGCAGGACATACCTACCGCTTCTTCAAAGGCAAACCGCTTTTCCCGTTCGGATACGGTTTGAGTTACACCACATTCAAATACGGTAAAATGAAACTGGATTCATCTGTCAAGGTAGGCGAAACGGCAAAAATCACCGTACCCGTCACCAATACCGGCAGCCGCGACGGCGAGGAAGTAGTACAGGTATATCTCAAGAAGAACGGAGAGACAGACGGTCCTATCAAGACGCTGCGCGCCTTCAAACGCGTACGCATCCCGGCAGGAAAGACCGTGAAAGTGGAACTCGAACTGACTCCCAAACAACTGGAATGGTGGGACAACACCACCAACACGATGCGTACCATGCAAAATACCTTCGATGTATTGGTAGGTGGAAGCTCTCAAGAGAAAGACCTGCAAAAGAAAACACTAAAACTGTTATAAGAAACCGATAGAACTCCCACTCTGTAGCATTCAGAGAAGTAAAGCGATGAAGAATCTCTTCCCGGTATCTGCAAGGAAGAGATTTTTCGTCGCTTTGCTTTTATCCGACAAGGATATCGGCCGTATTCTTTGGCACAACGTCCTGCCGGTCCGTCACACCGGCGGTTACTTCCGTTCCCATGAGGCGAAACGGACGTTTCCACTAGCGAAACGCTCGTTCCCCCTAAAGGAAACTCCAGTTCCCCTTAAGGGAAATTCTTGTTTCCTTTAGGGGAAACGGTTGTTTCTCCCGTGGGAAACGGACCTTTCCATAAGTATGAAACCGTAAAGAGTTATAGATAAATACCAAACTGTATATAGAAGGGGAAAAAAGCGAATAGAGCACCTCCTGAAAATACAATAGGCACGGATTGTATGAAGTAGCCGCTTCCGGTTTACCAGTTCCATACAATCCGTGCCTTACCAACACGAAGTTATGTCTAAATTCAATTCTGTGTGAGCAATCTCCTTTCCGAGATTTTATCGTATGCCTTACCGTCGATGACTATATCCGTGGCATTCTCCACTTGCAGATACGCATCATCAGCCGTTTCTATTTCGATATTTTCCAGAGTAATTCCGGCAACCTTGTTTATGGAAGCTCCTTTCTGCGCATTGGTTACTTTCATATTCTTAACAGAGAAGTTCTCGATAGGCATTTCGGGCAGTCCGTTCAGGAACATGGCACGGCCGGCACCTTTGCAGGATACATTGGAGATGTGGATATTCCTGAAAGCCGGAGTCTCTTCGGTCACAGCAGGTACAGGAGCGCCGGGCGCTTCTTTCACAGCATAATAGAGGTCGGCAATCAATGCATCACCCGGAATGTTTATCATATTGATATTGTCCACGTAGATATTTTCCACCACACCGCCACGACCGCGCGTACTCTTGAAACGCAACCCGACATCGGTACCGATGAATGTACAGTCTGCCACATACACATTCCTGACGCCGCCGGACATTTCACTGCCCACAACAAAACCGCCGTGTCCGTGCAATACGGTGTTGTCCTTCACTATCACATTCTCGCAAGGTTCTCCGCGTCGACGGCCGTCGGCATCTTTACCCGACTTTATACAAATGGCGTCATCACCCGCATCGAACAGGCAATTGGTTACCACCACATTCTTACACGATTCCACATCGAGGGCATCTCCATTCTGCGAATACCAGGGATTGAACACCTTGACGCCATCCAATGTCAGGTCTTCGCAAGAGAGCGGATGCAGGCACCAACTGGGCGAATTGCGGAACGTTACGCCTTCCAGCAATATGCGTTTACTCTTTACAAAGCTCAGCAGCACAGGACGCAACCAGCGTTTCATTCCTTCCCATTCATCGGCAGAAACTGTTCTTTTCTCTTTGCTGCCGGTAAGTACGGAAGCTTTCAAAGCACCGGCATCGGGATACCACACTTTGCCGGCATCGTCTACCACACCACCCGACCTGAGCAGTGCCTTCCACTGTCCGTCCGTCATTTTATTACGTTTCACAGGTCGCCAGCTATCGCCCGAACCATCGAAGACCCCGTGCCCCGTAATGGCTATATTCTCTGCTTTCATCGCAGAGATAGGCGACTGGCAACGGAGCATGTCCAACCCCTCGAAAGAGGTATGTACCAACGGATACAAAGCGGCATCATCGCTGAAGAGTACAAGCGCATTTCGTTCGGCATGCAGGTTGACATTGCTCTGCAATACAATAGGCCCCGTAAGCCACAATCCCTCGGGAATGATTACTTTACCACCACCCTTCTCGCTCACCGCCCTGATGGCATTGTTTATGGCTTCGGTGTTCAGTGTCTCACCGTCCGCCTTTGCACCGAAATCACGGATATCCACCTGATAGTCTGGGAAAGAGGGATGCTGTACGACAGGCATCTCAAAGGGAAGATTCTTATAAAGGTCTTCCTTGTTTGCGATGTCATAACGCTCCGTCGAAGCGCTTTGACAAGCGCAAAGTGTTCCTAAAATGACGGGCATGAAGCCCGCCATTTTCATTAATCTGTTCATCAGTTATAAAACTTTTAAGTATTTATATTTGTGTTTGTTTACTCCTTAAACCAAGAGGGATCATTGCCTTTCCAACTCATAATCTTTTCCCGGCTACCGAAGTTTTCATTAAACTGTGCCTCACTAAGATTAAGTACCGTAGTTCTCACAGCTTCAGGAATAAGATTGTAGAAATCGTCTCCGGATTCTGTCTTACCGTTGTACATCTTGCAACCGGCGGTAACCGACGGTACGGTAGGCTCCAACGGTTTATTTTCCCCTACAAAGTTCGGACCGTACACATCGGCAAATGTACAGTTCAGGAAAGTCAGGTTGTCAGGTGCATACTGATAAATCAATGTGGACTTAGTAACTCCCTCGCCTACCGTAAAACGGCAACGGTCGAACACATAACCCAAATAACCTTCTTTGACACGAGCCTGCATCACGGCACGAGTGCCGGTAGGTGCATGAAGTTCGCAGTCTTCGAACAACACAACTTCTCCCGAACCCCAGATAAAATCCGTAGCACCTGCGATATAGCATTTGTAGAACCAATTATATCCACCGCCCGGAAGCAAAGTATCTTGAAAACTCAGAATACGGCAATTGACAAGAGCGGCCGACTTATTATCAATAAACAACGCTTCGGCTTGTCCGTTTTTGCCCAACGTCCATCCATAAGCATTCTCTATTGTAAGATTCTCAAAACGAATATGCTCGGAATTACCTTGAAGTATTACAACCGAACGACCACCGGAAGAAGGTACAATTGTTCCCACCGGAGCAAACTGATCGATATTCGTACCACCGCCGATACCGCCGTTTATATCATTCGAGTTATCATACTGAACGTTAACCGCTGTATTATCTCCCGGATTCCCTTTAATAGTAATATTACTTTGGTCGCGCAAATAAATCATTTCCTGATAAATACCATCATCCAACCGGAATACTTTCTGTGCATTTAGATCTACATTAACAGCACAAAAATCGATAGCTCCCTGCAATGTATAGAAATGGGCTGCCGCATCGGTATGGCTTATCCGTACATTATATTCCGGACCGTCAATCTGAGGAGCAGGCTTTGTCTTGAAAGTCCACGCACGGCCGTAAATGCCCGGAAAATCTTCCTGACCGATAGCTTCGCGGTCAATAACCACATAGTACTCCGTATCAAAATCCAAACGTTGCTGATGGGGCTTGATGATAAAATCATTTTCTTCCACCCGTACCGGATAATAGTTCACCACGCGACGACTGACAGAAGAACCCTTAGGTGTCACGCCTATGATATCCATCCAAGTATTCAGAAGAGTTTTTCCATCTTCAATGGACACACGTCGTTCTCCCATATTAATCTCATCCACCATCTTATGGTCGCTCATCCGATAAATGCGGATGTATCCGCTTGTACCCAACTCAGGCGCTACGCCGTCGAAAGAGATTTTCAATTCCGTATCGGCAAAAGCATCAGTTGCTTTATCGGCTGGAAAGAGATGGTACTTGGCAGGTTGATTCCCATCCGCCGTACCGTTTTCATTGCTGCCGTCTTCCCACGGAGCGGAGCTGTTTCCTGCATCCACATCTTCCAGACGGCCTATGATAATATCTTCCGTAGGATCGATATAAATTCCAAACGTATATTGCGAACCGGCATTGAATTTGGGCAGACTGATATCAAGGTCGGCAAACACCCATTCGCGTGTTCTGCCGTCCAAAACAAACGATACCTTGTAAGCATCGCTTAAAGCAACGGGCAGAATGATGGCTTCACGATAATTGTTAGTAGGATTCACGTAAGGAGTTATATCGGCTACGGAATTATCATCTGTTGTCAACGCTCCCGTCTGTACATCGAATGCAGCGGAAACCGGCATGCCCAGTATCTTCACATCACTTACTGTCAAGGGGTTCTTTTCCATATCCATGAACTTCAAAACCACCTTTGAGAGACGGTGTGTAAATTTCAACGCAATGTCCGTATCACTTTCTTTATCATACACATACGGTTCGGATGCAGTACCGTACAGCAAGTCGCAAGCGGTACTTCCATTGCTTTGGTCGGCTATCGACACCGGATAGTTAAAGTCCTGCATATCGGCATTATACGGATAGTAAGCGACAAACTTCACCGGCTTGCCATCGTCCTGCACCGCAAGCGGAGTTTCCGAAGTGAATGCTACCGACTGACCGTCCTCGGCACATACATAAGGTACATTCACATTGTCCAATACCGGCTCGGACGTATCGGCATCCAAGGCGAATGTTCCAATCTTGTCCCCATTCGTCCAAGACGTACCGTCTTGTGTGACACGGGTGGTAAAGCCTGTCAGGTCTACACCGAACGTAATCGCACCGGTAGTAGGCGCAGGATTATCACCCGTCTCCTGCTCGTTGTCCGAGCAGGAGAGGAACAACAGTCCCAAAAGGGGATATAATAGGGTATGAAATAATTTCATAAATTTATAGTCTAAATAATTATTATACGTAAACACGGATTATTCTACTGATTTATACCAGCGGGGATCACCTACTTGAACATCAATTTTGAGCGTAAGGTCGCCGTTGGCTGCATCTACAAACAAATCAGAAACTTTATAATCGGTATTAAAATTAACGTGCTTGAAACCACCAGTTGCCACTTTTCCATCGCCGTCATTCTTCGCCGCATAATTGCCATCGCCATTCGAACTACTTGTGTTATAGGACAAATTGGAATGTTCCGGATCTATCATAGCAGAAACGTTGTTTTCATACGTTATATTACAACCTTGATTGGTTCCTTGAATCGGAGTTTTATCCAAACCAACCAATGTACAATATTGTACGGTTATTGTAGGATTGGGAGCAGTACCATAAGTATGCGGATGAATAGCCTGTCCCGACATCTTATAGAAAGTAGAATTTGTAAACATCATCGTCTCCGAACGATATTCTTCAAAGACAGAAACGATATCGTGCATATAACAATCGTTTACCACAAAAGAAGACAAGGCATTTCTTTCAACATCACGATCCTTATTACCATCCCAATTACATACATATTTCATTCCTGTAAGCTCACATTTTTTAATCTCTACCACTGCATCCGATGCAAATTGGTTATCAAGGTTA
>ERZ1027236.287-NODE-287-length-21376-cov-7.355518_pt1 | contig 21376 bp, 19 predicted proteins | sample MGYA00519265_ERZ1027236 | MGnify/ENA primary metagenome ERZ1027236 (study PRJEB26926, sample SAMN06164642) | human gut metagenome | biome: ENVO:00009003; feature: ENVO:2100002; material: ENVO:00002003 | host: Homo sapiens | place: USA | collected 2012 ... | reverse complement strand
TCGTCGGCAGCGTCAGATGTGTATAAGAGACAGGCGGTATACATCCACTTTTTATTATAACACGTGTGCCGCGAAAAAGATAGAATCAGCCCCCACTCCGGCACAAAAAATGCCCCTTTCCGGCAGTTTTCCACCAGAAAGGAGCAGAATGGTTGAAAATCCAGTAATTAGATCTCGATCTTGCCAAAGTTGAAATCGGCGAAATCATCCACGCGCTCGGTGCGCTTGGGTGCCACAGGGGCGGCATTCTCAGCGTCACGGGGGGCGTAGGTGCGCTCTGGCACGCTGGACGTGCGGGGGCCGCGGCTGCCCGACGGACGGGAGCCGCCACGGCTGCCGCCGCGATAGCCGCTGCGCTCACCGTTCCGATTGCCGCTGCGGGAACCACCGCGATAACCGCCATTGTTCCGGCGGCCATTGCCGCGGGGGCGGCGCTCGCCGTAGGTGTTGTCGGTCTGTGCATCGGGGGCGGTGGAGTAGATGACCACACGGCGGTCACGGCCCTCGCCCTTGCTCTCGCTGCGGACACCCTCCATCTTGCCGATGGCGGAGTGGATGATGCGGCGCTCGTAGGGGTTCATGGGCTCCATCGCAAAGCTGCGGCCGGTCTTGCGGACCTTGGCGCCGATGCGCTGTGCCAGTGCAGTCAGGTCGCTCTCGCGCTTGTCGCGGTAGCCGGCCACATCCAGACCCAGCTTGATGTAGTCGCCTTCCAGACGGTTGGCCACGAGGCTTGCCAGATAGGACAAGCTCTCCATGGTCTCGCCGCGACGGCCGATCAGGGCACCCAGCTTCTCGCCATCCAAACGGATGATGGTCGCCTCGCCCTTCTGCACGGCGCTGAAGGTCACGTCGCTGACACCCATCAGGGTGATGACTTCCTTCAGGTAGTCCACAGCGGCCTTGACCTTGTTGTTCTCTTCGATGTTGATGGGAACTTCGACCTCTTCGGCCTCCTCTGCAGGAGCAACCGTCTCTTCGGCCGGAGCAGCAGCTTCCTCCACCGGAGCAGCGGGCTGCTCAGCGGTGGGAGCATCCTCAGCCGGGGCGGGAGCCGCCGCTTCTTCAGCAGGTGCTTCCACCTTTTCCTCTGCAGCGGGTGCCGGAGCCTCCTCCACAATGGGGGCGGCGGGGACATCGGGTTCTTCCACGCTGACACGCACCTTGGCGGGGGTCAGCTTCAGACCCAGAAAGCCCGTCTTCTGGGGCATTTCCAGAACCTCATAGCTCACATTCAGATCCTCAGCCTGCACACCCAGCAGGGCGCAGGCCTTTGCGCGGGCTTCATCAACCGTCTTGCCGGTTGCTTCCTGAGTATGGATCATAACCGTTATTCCTCCTCTTTCTTATTCAGCTCGCTCAGCGGAACGGTGCGCTCGTCCTTATAGCGCTCTTCGTCCAGCTTGCGGGCATATTCGAGACGGCGCTTGTTCATCTCGCTGGCAGAGATGTTCTTCTCAACGGTCTGGCCAGTCTTTTCGTCGATGACCTTGATGGTGGTGTTCTTCACACCGCGCTTCTGCTCCTTCTTGCGGGCAGCCATTTCAGCCAAGACTTCTTCCTTCATCTTTTCGGGGTCGTAGATCTTCTTCATGAAGAGGCTCTGCACGGTCATCAGGATGTTGGAGACGACATAGTACAGGGAGAATGCGCAGGGAACGGTGAAGCAGAAGAACAGGTACATCAGCGGCATCATATACATGGTCATCTTCATGCCACCCTGCATCTGCTGGCCGGAGGCCTTCATGCTGATGTGGGTGGAGATGAACATGGTCACAATGGCCAGAATGGGAAGGATCAGCAGGGGCAGGTTCTCTGCGGCCAAGCTGTACTGGGGCACACGGGTCAGATCGATGCCAAAGAAGTCCATGTGCTGACCGAACTCGGTGATGGTGCTGACCTGCTCCGGGGTGAAGCAGCTGGTCACGGTGCTCTCGCCCGCGATGACCTGCGCGATGATGTTGGTATCGCGGGTCACAGTGGTAAAGCTGACGCCGAGGGCGGTCAGAGCCTCACCGGCGGCGGTCAGCGCATCGGCGCCGATGTGGAAGATGCGCTGCAGCGGGCGGTACACAACTTCGATAACGCCGAACATGACGAGGAAGTTGACGAGCATCGGCATACAGCCGGCGGTGGGCTTGTAGCCCTGCTCCTGCAGCTTCATCAGCTCTTCCTGCTGCTTGTCGGGCTTATCGCGGTACTTTTTCTGGATGTCGGCAATCATGGGCTGGAACGCGGACATCTTGGCCATGCTCTTCTGCTGGTTGAGCTGGAGCGGGATCTTGATGATCGTGATCAGCAGGGTGAACAGGATGATGTCCCAGCCGTAGTTCGGGATCAGCTTGTAGATCCACTCCATAACGTAGCCGAGAGGCCAGCCGAGGATGTATAAAGGATTCATATCTTCGTCCATTCTGCCCCGCCTGTGGTGCGGGACGTTGAATTTTTATGCGAAGGACACACCGCCCACAGTACGGTGCGTCACAAGAAGCAAATAGGAAAGAAATAAACCTCTCAGTCTCGCTGCGCTCGACAGCTCCCCTAATAGGGGAGCCCTTGGCAAAACCGGAAACTCCATCTTGCTGCCAAAGCCTCCCCTACAAGGGGAGGTGGCATTGCGGAGCAATGACGGAGAGGTTGTACGAAGGATCCGTTTTTCAAGAGCCGCTCGTGTGTCTTTTGGAAAAGAGCTTTGCCGGAGAAAGCTTCCGCTCCGGGCTGACCCATTTCTCTTTTGGCGGCACCGGGTCATACCCCCAGCGGCCCAGCGGGTTGCAGCGGGCGATCCGCCATGCGCCCAGCAGCAGGCCCTTGCAGCAGCCGTGGGTCTGGATGGCCTCCAGCGTGTACTGGCTGCACGAGGGGGTGAAGCGGCAGTTGCGGCCAAGGCCGGGGCTGATAAAGCGTTGATAGAGCCGGATGGGCACGCACAGCGCGTTCCGGGCGAACTGCGAAAGGCTCATTCCTTCGCCTTTGCCGCAGCTTTGCGGGCGGGCGGGACGGTGGCGGGGGCCTTTGCGCCCGGCTGCTTTGCCTTATCCGGCAGACCGGCCTGTGCAAAGAGCTTGGCCACCACCTCGCTGAGCTGCCAGCTCTTGAGATGCGGGGTGATGCCGCGGGCCACGAAGATCAGGTCGTAGCCGCCGATGTTATGATCCAGATGCTCGTCGATGGCGGCCTTCATCACGCGGCGGGCGCGGTTGCGCTGGACGGCGTGTCCGATCTTTTTGGTGGCCGTCAGGCCCACGCGGGTCTTCTTGCCGCGGGTCTTGAGCACATACAAGACCAGCGCCGGGTTCACATAGGACTTGCCGCGGGCATACACGCGGCCATATTCGCTGTTGCGGCGGATGGGACGATAGCGCACTCCTTCGGCGCCTCCTTTTCAGGTAAAGTCCGAACATTTGCCAGAAAGGCAAAGTTCAAAATTCAGTATAGCAAAAAAACGCCGACATGAAAAGCCTGTCCGGACGTTTTTTGTGCCAAATCTTCGGTTTATTTTTTAGTCAAACCGCGCGGAAATAAAAAAATAAGGCCGCCAATCCAATATCAGCAGCCTTTTTGCGCATGTTCAATTCTGCGCCGGATCCTTCGCTCAACGCTTGCTGGATCAGACGGTCAGGCTCTTGCGGCCCTTTGCACGGCGAGCATTGATGACCTTGCGGCCGTTCTTGGTGCTCATGCGGGTCAGAAAGCCATGAACTTCCTTGCGCTGACGCTTCTTGGGCTGAAAAGTTCTCTTCATGGTTGTATCCTCCGTAAAAACTCGTCCCCGGTTATGGGGTCTATTCTGGTCCCAAAATGGGGACAGGCTTGCAATTCAACAGTATATCGCACACTATCCCCTTCTGTCAAGCATTTTTTTCGCTTTCCAGCAAACTTTTTTCAAAACCGGGTGTGAAAAATCTTTCAACTTTTTCACCCTTCTCCCGTGGAAAACTTTTCTTCCACCATATCTTGTGGCTGTTTTTTCTCTTGGACACAAGCCGCGCGGAGGTGCGAAGGTGCGTCTTTTCTTATGTATTATAAATTACATTATAGAATATAGACGCAGGGAGATTTTTGTGGTATACTAACCTAGTATCAGCAGCATTGTTGAAAACTTCAATGGAGTGGATGTTTTATGGATTCTTTCAAGGACGTTTTAGAGGCCGCACAGGCGTACTGCAAAACGCAGATGGCCGAGCCGACCTATAATCTCTATATCGATGGCCTTGAGCCCATCAGCTTTGAGGACTCAAGCCACATCACCCTCTCGGTGCGGAACGACTTCATCTGCAAGATCGTGACGGACCGCTACCTTGGCTTGCTCAAGGAAGCCTTCAAGACCGTGCTGGGCTTTGACGTGGACATCACCCTCGTGGTGCCCAGCACCCCGCCGCATGAAGTCGTGCTGGCCCAGCAGTACGAGGCAAACCCCGCCTCCCCGCAGGGCAACTACGAATTCACCTTCGAAAACTTCATCAAGGGTCCGTCCAACCAGTTTGCGTTTGCTGCGGCGCAGGCGGTGGCGGCCAACCCCTCCGGAGCCTACAACCCGCTGTTCATCTACGGCGGTTCCGGTCTGGGCAAGACCCATCTGCTGACGGCCATCCAGACCGAGATCAAGCGCACCCACCCCGATTTCGTCATCATGTACGTGACCTGTGAGCAGTTCACCAACGAGCTGATCGCCGCCATCCGCGCGGGCAGCACCGAGGACTTCCGCATGAAGTACCGCGTGGCCGACCTGCTGCTGGTGGACGATATCCAGTTTATCGCGGGCAAGGAGTCCACGCAGGAGGAGTTCTTCCACACCTTCAACTCCCTGCACGATGCCCACAAGCAGATCGTCATCGCCTCCGACCGCCCCGCCAAGGAGATCAAGAGCCTTGAAGAGCGTCTACGCACCCGTTTCGAGTGGGGCCTGACCGCCGATGTCCAGCCGCCGGATTTCGAGACCCGCGTGGCCATCGTCAAGCGCAAGGCCGAGCTGCTCCACCTTGACCTGCCCGAAGATGTGGCAGAGTTCATCGCCAACCACCTGAAGAACAACATCCGCCAGCTGGAAGGTGCCGTCAAGAAGTTGAACGCCTACTACATGCTGGAGGGCATCCAGCCTGTCATCAGCGTGGCGCAGAATGCCATCAAGGACATCCTGAACGAGACCCAGCCGGTGCCCGTCACCATCGAGAAGATCGTGGGCGAAGTGTCCCGCACCTTCAACGTCTCCCCCGCCGACATTCGCGGCACCAAGCGGAATGCCAACGTCGCCTCAGCCCGCCGCGTCGCCATCTACATCCTGCGCGAAGTCACCGGCATGAGCATGGAGGAGATCGGCCGCGAGTTCTCCGGCCGTGACCACTCCACCATCGTCTACTCCCTGAAGACCATGGAGCGGGACATGAAGAACGACCAGCACCTGCGGGAGACCGTCAGCGACATCATCAAAAACGTGAAGGCATAAACCCCTTCCGGGGAGGAAAAGTCATACTCATTCAGAGGCGTGACCCCAAAATATAGGAGAAAATCGGGCATTTCCGTGGAAACTGGAACAAGATGTTGTGGGAAGCGGGCGAATCTTTCCACTCTTTCCACAGAGTTTTCAACATTCAACACCCACAATCCACATCGCCTGTGGAAAGAACCCACGAACCACACGATTCAACAATTCCTTCACACCGGATCCACAATCCCGTGGAAAACCCCAGCCCGGCATGATTCCAGCAACTTTCCGACTTTTCAACATCTTCCCCATCCCCTACTACGGTTACTACAACAAGTTCAATATACATCAGGCGGTTCTGCATCCAAATCCATGGGCAAAGCACCTGAAAACCGGAATCCAAACAAAGGAGAGACAATAGATTGAACATTATCTGCGATAAGACCCTGTTGAGCGCTGCGATCGATGGCGTTTCCAAAGCCGTCACCCTCCGCTCCACCATCCCCGTGCTGGAAGGCATTTTGCTGAAAGCCGAAGGTTTTCAACTGACTTTGACCGGCTACGACCTTGAAATGGGCATCGTGACCACCATTGAAGCCAACGTCAAGGAGCCCGGCGAGATCGTACTGAACGCAAAGCTGCTCAGCAGCATGGTCAGCCGGATGCCCTCCGGCCAGATCACGATCCAGTCTGCCGACAACGGCAAGACCACCATCCAGAGCGGCGTCGCCCAGTTCGAGATCCAATCCATGTCGGCCACCGATTTCCCCGAACTGCCCAACACCGGCGCCGAGGAGACCCTGACCATCCAGACCGGCGTGCTGCGGGATATCATCGACCGTACCCTGTACGCCGTCAGTCAGGATGAAAGAAAACCTGCGCACACCGGTGAATTATTCGAGATCCTGCCCGATAAGATGACCGTCGTTGCGCTGGACGGCTACCGTCTGGCCATCGTCGAGCGCCCCATCAAGGCCGTGAAGGATATCCGGATCATCGTGCCCAGCAAGACCATGAACGAAGTATCGCACCTGCTGGCCAACGATGACGAAGAGCTGGTCCACATCTGCGCCAACCGCCGCTATGTCGTCTTCATGACTGCGGGCTACACCATCATGAGCCGCCTGATCGAGGGGGAATTTCTCAACTATCACAACGTCATCCCGGACGGCAGCCGCACCCGCGTGACGCTGGATACCAAGGAGTTCATCGAGACCATTGAGCGCGCCTCTCTGATTATTACAGAGCGTTTAAAAAATCCCCTCCGCATCAGTTTTACTGCGGGTAAAGTCGTCGTCCGCTGCCAGACCAACCTTGGCCGCGTGGTGGATGAATTCAACGCCCAGTGCGAAGGCGATGATGTGGAGATCGGCTTCAACAACCGCTACCTGCTGGATGCGCTGCGCAACGCCCACACCGAGCAGGTCCGGTTGGAGATCAGCGGCCCTCTGAGTCCGGTCAAGGTCCTGCCCGCCGAGGGCAGCGACTTCCTGTATCTGGTCCTGCCCGTCCGCTTCAAGAACGATTGAGAGGCGTAATATGCAAAAAATTCTCATTCATACGGAATTTATCAAGCTGGATGCCCTGCTGAAATACGCGGGTCTGTGTGAGACCGGCGGCGAGGCCAAGGAGCTGGTGCAGGGGGGTGCCGTCAAGGTGAACGGCGAAGTCTGCACCATGCGGGGCAAAAAGTGCCGCGCGGGCGACGTCATTGAGCTGGACGGCCAGAGCGTGACCGTGGGGCAGGGCCAGTAAACCATGCGTCTGCTCTCACTGGAAGTCCAAAATTATCGCAACATCGCGTCGGCCAGCCTGACGCCGGGCCGGGAGCTGACCGTCATCTGCGGCAATAACGGCCAAGGCAAGACGAACCTTTTGGAGGCCATCTGGCTGCTGACCGGCGGCAAAAGCTTCCGGGGTGGCAAGGATGCCGAACTGGTGCGGCGGGGCGAATCCTTCGCCGTGCTGGAAGCGTCTACCCTGAGCGCACAACACCCGGAAGAACTCCTGCTGGAAGAGCCGGAAGAAGAGCGCCGCATTCGGATGACCATCGGTACGCCGGACTCCTCCCGGCCGGGGCGGAACGCCTCGGTGAACGGGGCACCGCCCAAGCGGGCATCGGCGCTGGCGGGCAGCTTTCCGGCGGTGGTCTTCGACCCCGGCCACCTGAGCCTTGTCAAAGGGGCACCGGAAGGGCGGCGGAAGTTTCTGGACGCGGCGCTCTGCCAGCTCTACCCCGGCTACCTGACGGTCTACCGCCGCTACATCCGGGCGTTGCAGCAGAAAAACGCGCTGCTTCGCCGTTCTGCAGCGGGGCCAGAACGTCCCTATGCTGAAAAAGCGGCCCTGCTGGAAGTGCTCAATGCGGAGCTTGCCGTGCAGGGCGAGGCCATCCAGCAGAGGCGGCGGGCTTACCTTGAGCGGCTGGGCCCCCTTGCGTGCAGCAATTATGCCGAGCTCTCCCATGGGGCGGAGCGGATGGAGCTGCACTATGCTGCCCAGTTTGAGCCGGGCGGTCTGGCCGACCTGCTCCGTGCCCGCCAGAGCGAGGAGCTTCGGGCCGGGCAGAGCCTCTGCGGCCCCCACCGGGAGGACATCGAACTGCTGCTCGATGGGCAGCCCGCCAAAGTGTTTGCCAGCCAAGGACAGCAGAGGAGCGTGGTCCTGAGCCTGAAAATGGCGGAAGCTGCGGCTGCAGCAGCCATTACCGGCGAGCACCCGGTGCTGCTGCTGGACGATGTGCTCAGCGAGCTGGACGATGGCCGCAAGCAGTATCTGCTGACCCGGATGCGGGAAAAGCAGACCTTCGTCACCAGCTGCGACGACACCGCCTTCCTGAAAACGGACGGCGAAGTCTACCGCATGAACGGCGGTGTGCTGACCAAGGCTTGAACTGGCAGACGAACGCTGTCCCTGCTAACAAATGGAGACAATACGAAATGTATATTCACTTGGGGCGCGACTATGTTCTGAACGATCGGGACATCATCGGAATCTTCAATCTGGAGACCACCACCATCTCCCCCCGCGGGCGCGAGTTTCTGAACTACGCCCAGAAGAACGGGGCCGTGGTCAGCCTTTCGGAAGAGCTGCCCCAGTGTTATGTGTTAGCGGACGCCCCGGTGGATACGGTGTATCTTTCGGAGCTGTCCAGCGCCGCGATGAAACGGCGCGCTGAACAAACCATCCAATAAAATTTTACGATAGAAAATCAAAAAGGGAGAAAGGATATGGCAGAGGAAATCATCACCAGCACCAACGTGGAAACCGCGACGGACCACGAGTACAACGCCAGTGAGATTCAGGTCCTGAAGGGCTTGGAAGCAGTGCGCAAGCGCCCCGGCATGTATATCGGTTCCACCGGTGAGCGCGGACTGCATCATCTGGTCTACGAGATCGTGGACAACGCCATCGACGAGGCCTTGGCCGGTTACTGCAACCACATCGAGGTCAAGATCTTAAAGGACAACATCATTCAGGTCACGGATAACGGCCGCGGTATCCCTGTGGACATTCAGGCCGATACCGGTCTGCCCGCCGTCACCGTCGTTTACACCATCCTCCATGCCGGCGGCAAGTTCGGCGGCGAGAACTCCGGCTACAAGGTGGCCGGCGGTCTGCACGGCGTCGGCGCGTCCGTCGTCAACGCCTGTTCCGAGTGGCTGACCGTCAATGTCCGCCGGGACGGCCACGAGTATGAGCAGACCTTCCGCCGCGGCGACCCGGACGGCCCGCTGAAGTGCATCGGCACTGTGGAGCCGGGTGTCACCGGCACCCGTGTCACCTTCAAGCCGGACCCGGAGATGTTCAAGGACACCACCGTCTACAACTTCGAGACGCTGGAAAAGCGTCTGCGGGAGGAAAGCTTCCTGAACGCGGGCGTCAAGATCACCCTGACCGACGAGCGGGAACTCTACACCCCCGTTCTGGAGGATGGGCAGGAGGGCGACCCCTGCTACCGCACCGAGGTCATGTGCTATGAGGGCGGCATCAAGAGCTTTGTCACCTACCTGAACGAGAAGCGCAACCTCGAAGTGCTCCACCCCAACGTCATCTACCTCAAGGGCCAGACCGACCGCGGCATGGCGGAGATCGCGCTGCAGTACAATTCCAGCTACAACGAGCTGGTGCTGAGTTTTGCCAACAATGTCAACACCCCCGACGGCGGCACCCACGAAGAGGGCTTCCGCACCAGCCTGACCCGCGTATTCAACGATTACGGCCGCAGCCACGGTCTGCTGAAGGATAAGGACGAGAACCTTTCTGGCTCCGATGTCCGCGAGGGCCTGATCTGCGTCATCTCCGTGAAATTGCAGGAGGCCGAATTCGAGGGTCAGACCAAGGCAAAGCTCGGCAATACCGAGATCCGCACCCTCGTCTCCAACATGGTCTACACCAAGCTGATGGAGTTCTTCGAGGAGAATCCCGGCGTGGCCAAGGCCATCTTTGAAAAGGCTACACAGGCCGCCCGCGCCCGCGCTGCCGCCAAGAAGGCCCGTGAGCTGGTCCGCCGCAAGAGCGCGCTGGAGACCAGCCGGATGCCCGGCAAGCTGGCGGACTGCCGCGAAAAAGACCCCTCCCGCACCGAAATTTTCATCGTCGAGGGCGATTCTGCAGGCGGCTCGGCCAAAATGGGCCGTGACTCGGCCATTCAGGCCATCCTCCCCCTGTGGGGCAAGATGCTCAACGTCGAAAAGGCCCGCGCCGACCGCATTTACGGCAACGATAAGCTGATGCCCGTCGTGCTGGCACTGGGCTGCGGCATCGGTGAAGAATTTGATATCACCAAACTGCGGTACGACAAAGTGTTCATCATGGCCGATGCCGATGTGGATGGTTCTCACATCTGCACCCTGATGCTGACCTTCTTCTTCCGCTATATGCGCCCCCTCATCGAGCAGGGCCATGTCTACGTTGCCCAGCCGCCCCTGTTCAAGGTGCAGAAGGGCAACACCATCAAGTACGCCTACAACGACGCCGAAATGGCCGTGCTCTCGCAGGAAATGCCGGGCGCAAAGGTCAACCGCTATAAGGGCCTTGGTGAGATGAACCCGGAGCAGCTCTGGGAGACCACCATGAACCCCGATAACCGCGTCATCGTGCAGATCACCATTGAGGACGCCGAGAAGGCCGACGAAGCCTTCACCATCCTGATGGGCGATCAGGTCGAGCCCCGCCGCCGCTTTATTGAGGCAAATGCTCAATATGCAAAATTGGATGTCTGATCCTTGACCAAAAGCATAACACTTGATCTCTCTGCCAAGGGCTCCCCTACGAGGGGAGCTGGCTGCAAAGCAGACTGAGAGGTTTATCCTACGGAGGAAAAAATGGAAGAAGATTTTGTGATGATACCGGGCAGCGGTACCAAAAAGATCATCCGCGACGTCAAGAAGGAGATCGAGACGGCGTTTCTGGATTACTCCATGTCGGTCATCGTGTCCCGTGCTCTGCCCGATGTGCGCGATGGTCTGAAACCGGTCCACCGCCGCATTCTTTATACCATGCACGAGCGCGGCAACGACCCCAGCCATCCCTACCGCAAGTCGGCGGATACCGTCGGTGCAGTGCTGGGCTCCTACCACCCCCACGGCGACGCATCCGTTTACGACGCTATGGTCCGTCTGGCACAGGATTTCTCCCTGCGCTACCCGCTGGTGGACGGCCAAGGTAACTTCGGTTCCGTCGATGGCGACCCCCCGGCTGCTTACCGTTACACCGAGGCCCGCATGAGCCGGATGGCCGTCGAGATGCTGACCGATATCGACAAGAACACGATCGACTGGGACCCCAACTTCGATGAAACGAAGAAGGAACCCAGCGTCCTGCCCTGCCGCTTCCCGAACCTGCTGGTCAACGGCAGTCAGGGCATCGCGGTCGGCATGGCCACCAACATCCCGCCCCACAACCTGAGCGAGGTCATCGACGGCTGCGTGGCCTATATCGAGAACCCGGACATCGACCTGCCCGGCCTGATGGAATATATCAAAGGCCCGGACTTCCCCACCGCCGGCATCATCATGGGCCGCAGCGGCATCCGCGCCGCCTACGCCACCGGCCGCGGCAAGATCACCCTGCGCGGCCGCGCCACCATTGAGGAGAAGAAGAACGGCCGCGCCCAGATCATCGTCACCGAGATCCCCTACATGGTGAACAAGGCCCGCCTGATCGAGAACATCGCAGACCTCGTGAAGGAAAAGCGGATCGAGGGCATCAGCGACCTGAACGATGAGACCAACCGCAAGGGAATGCGCATCGTCATCGATGTGCGCAAGGACGCGAACCCGCAGGTGGTGCTGAACCAGCTCTATCAGTACACCCAGCTTCAGGATACCGTCGGCGTCATCATGCTGGCCATCGACCACAAGGTGCCGAAGGTGCTGACCCTGAAGCAGATGATCCAGAAATACGTGGAGTTCCAAGACGAAGTGGTCCGCCGCCGCACCCAGTACGACCTGAAGAAGGCACAGGAGCGCGCCCACATCCTCGAAGGCTTGAAGAAGGCCACCGACATCGTGGATGAACTGATCGCCACCATCCGCGCCTGCAAGGGCGGCATGGCCGAGGCCAAGGCTGCCATCATGGAACAGTTCGGCTTCGATGACCCGCAGGCCGACGCCATTGTGAAATTACAGCTGGGCCGTCTGGCTGGTCTGGAGATCCTCAAGATCGAGGAAGAACTGGGCACCCTGCAGGCGAAGATCCGCGATTGGGAGGACATCCTCGCCAACGACGCCCGCGTGCTGGAGATCGTCAAGAACGAGCTGCTGGATATGAAGAAGCGCTTCGGTGACGAGCGCCGCACCGAGATCGAGACCGTCAACGGTGAAGTGGACATCGAAGACCTCATTGCGGAGGAACAGTGCGTTTACACCCTGACCGAGGCCGGTTATATCAAGCGCCAGCTCAAGGCCACTTATCAGGCCCAGAAGCGCGGCGGCCGCGGCATTTCCGGCATGACCCGCAAGGAAGAGGACATCGTGCAGGAGATGTTCGTCGGCTCCACCCACGATTATGTCCTGTTCGTCACCAACCGGGGCCGGATGTTCCGCCTCAAGGGTTACACCATCGCCGAGGGCAGCCGCACCAGCAAGGGCACCAACATCGTGAACCTGCTCCAGTTGGCCGAGGGCGAAAAGGTCACCAATATGCTCTGCTACCCCAAGGGTGAGGACAACAAGGGCGGCTTCGTCACCATGGTCACCAAGCAGGGCCTGATCAAGCGCACTCCGCTGGAACAGTATGCCAATATCCGCAAGTCCGGCCTGATCGGCATTGCCCTGAACGAGGGCGACGCGCTGGCATGGACTCGCCTGACCACCGGCCACGATATGCTCATCGTTGCCACCCGCAACGGTCAGGCCATCCGCTTCAACGAAGAGGACGCCCGCCCCATGGGCCGCAGCGGCCACGGCGTGCGTGCCATCAAGCTGGCCGAGGGGGATGAAGTCGTTGGCGTCTGCATCTGCCGCGAGGGTGCCACCATCCTGACCGTGACCGAAAACGGCAAGGGCCGCCGGTCCGAGATCGACACCTACCGCATCACGGCCCGCGGCGGCAAGGGTATCCGCAACTACGATGCCTCCAAGGATAAGGTGGCTGCCGTTAAGATCGTCGATGATGTGGATGATATCCTGCTGAGCAGTCAGGAGGGCATCATCATCCGCCTCCACGCCGATTCCATCCCGGTCCAGAGCCGCTACGGCTCCGGTGTCCGGGTCATGCGTCTGGGCGAGAACGATAAGGTCATGGTCCTTGCCCGCACCGACCACGACGACGAAGCCCAGACCGAGACCGTCGAGGCCGAGGAGGGCGACGAGCCCACCGCCGAGCAGCTGGCCGCCATGGAAGCCGCCGATGAGGCTTCGGCTGCCGAAGCCCCGGAAGCAGACCCTGAAAACTAAGAGCAAGGCCCAGCCGGTTCCCGTTTGAAAGCACTTTGTTGTGCTTGCGCCGGTTTTCACGGCCTGAGAGGGAAAGTTAGTCTGGACTTCACCCGGAACGTGTGATAAAATAACCAAACAATAACAAATCCCATGGGGGAGTAGCAGGCGCTGTTTGCAGACGGCGCAGCAAGTCAACACAATGGCCGCTGGTCCGCGGTCTGGCTTGCTTTCATTTGCGAGACTCATGTGCTTTGGTGCGAGTACCACGCCCATAACGCATGGAGTCAGTTTGTAAAAAAAAAATGACCCGGAATCGGACGTGCACGCGCACCGATTCCGGGTTTTGTTAGCCGCACCAAATCTGGTCAAATTCAGGAGGCGTATTCAGTATGGAATGGAGTTTCTTGTTCTTCTTCAACAGCGCACTGCTGGGCGTGGGTCTGGCAATGGATGCGTTTTCGGTCTCAATGGCAAATGGTCTGCACGATCCCAGAATGTCGATGAAGCGGATGTGCATCATCGCGGGCGCCTTCGGCCTGTTTCAGGCGGTCATGCCCATGACGGGCTGGGTCTGCGTCCACACCGTCGTAGAGCTGTTCTCATCCTTTGAGACATTCATCCCGTGGATCGCCCTCATCCTGCTGGCCTACATCGGCGGAAAGATGCTGATGGAGGGCATCAAGGGCGAGGAGACCGAGGAAGCCGCCGCGCTCAGCGCCGGTGTCCTTTTTGTGCAGGGCGTCGCCACCAGCATCGACGCCCTCTCCGTGGGCTTCACCATTTCGGAGTACGGCTGGGTCATGGCACTGGTGGCTTCCCTCATCATCGCGACGGTCACCTTCTTTATCTGCATGGCCGGTCTGCACATCGGCAAAAAGTTCGGCACCAAGCTAGCCGGAAAAGCCTCCGTTCTGGGCGGTATCATCCTCATCGGCATCGGTCTGGAAATTTTCCTGACCGGCATCTTCGGCTAAAACGTTTTCTGGTGCCCTTGCGGAAAAACAGCTGCATTTTCGGCGGTTTCTCTAAGAAATTTGGGGGCGGCTTGGCAAAGCTGCTGTGTTTTTTGCCGCTTCGTGCGCAAATTCCGCACCTTCAGCGAATGAGCAAAGATTCTTTACTGAAATTTCGTACAAAGAAACGCTGTTCGGTCGGATTTTTGCGAAAAATCCTCTTGCCAAATCCTTGGAGTTCTGGTATTCTCAAGCCAGAAACCAGCTTACCGGACAAAGGTCTGATAAGTTGAGATACCAGATCATTTAAGGGAGGTGCCGAATATGGCAAGCATGAGCCGTAGAGTTTTCCTGAAATGCGCCGGCGCTGCTGCGCTGGCTGTTACCGCATCCGGCATCTTCGCAGGGTGTTCCGAGGAGGGCGGCGGATCGAAAGACACCGTGTACGGAGTGGGTGAGTCCACACAGATCAATGGAGTGAACGTAAAGCTGCTGGGCTATCGCCTTGATCCGATTTCGGGCATGGTCGAGAACTATGCAGGAAAAACGTTCATCACCGTGTGCATCGGGCTGGAAAATCAGTCGGAGCAGACGGTCAAGATGGGAAATACCACGGAGACCGAACTGGCCGAGGTGCTGAAGGCAATCTATAAAAACCAGTATGAGACGCTGGGCAAGAGCGATTTCAAGATGACGTCGGACAGTGGCAAGATCGGCCATGCGGAGATCGGTTATCTGACGAACGAGACCGGTCTGGAGAGCTACGGTGTGCGGGATAACCTGAAACCAAAGCAGACGGGCTGCATCAAGATCTATGCGATCGTTCCGAGCAACTGGGAGCAGATCGGCATCCAGTATACGCCGTACTTTGCCCCGAACGAGACCCGCAGCTTTGTGCTGAACCGCTCCAATAGACTTTAATAAACTATAAAATTTCCGCGCTCTTTCCCCAAGGGCGAACGTTCTCCGATAAGCAAAAGACCAGCGCCGCAGAGTATCTCACCCTGCGGCGCTGGTCTTTTTTGGCGTTCCACGTGGAACATTTATTTTTCGGGTTCAAAATAGTCGGCGTATTCCTCGGTCAGCTTGCTGCCCAGCCGACGGATGCCGCCGTAGAGGTGGCGCTCCACCAGCGGCTCAAAGGCCGCAAGGTCGCACCGCTCGATGGCCTCAATGAGGTTCGTATGGTCCGCGATCACCTCGGCCAGCCCGCCGCTGGTCATGGTGTCCAGCATCCGGAAGCGGCTGTAGTCGGCGTGAGCGCTCTGCAAGGTGCGCCAGAGGTACATCTTGCCCATAGCTGCGAACCACGTCTCGTGGAGCAGCCGGTCGGCCTCATACAGGCGGTTGAAGTCCGGGTGCTCGGCGTGGGCCAGCTCCTCGTAGGCGGCGGCCCGCTTCCGGATCAGCGCCCGCTGCTCCGGGGTGCACTTGGGCGAAAAATCCCGCAGGACGCGGGCTTCCACGGCGGTGCGCTCATAGATCAGCTCCTCCACGATCTCCCGGTTCAGCCGGGTGACGGTGGTACCTTTGTAGGGCACGATCTTCACCAGCCCGTTTTCCTGCAACCGTTGCAAGACCACCCGGATGAGGGAACGCGGTGCTCCGAACCGGGCGCAGAGCGGGTTTTCGCTCAGCAAGCTGCCGGGGCGGATGGTCAGGTCGATGATCTCCCGCTCCAGCACTTCATAAATTTCGGCATCCGCCTTGTATGTTTGTTGTTCCATAGCATTTACCCGATGTTCCATGGTTCCTCGTTCGGCTTTTCCAGCCGGAATTCCATCTGCTGCCCCGTTTCCGGGTGCAGGAATTGCAGCCGCGCACTTTGCAGGGCGATGTTCCCCTTGAACCGGCTGCCGTATTTGCCGTCACCCCAGAGCGGATGCTTCCGGGAGGCGAACTGCACCCGGATCTGATGGGTCCGCCCGGTGTGGAGGGTGATGTCCGCAAGGCTCAGGGCCCCATTTGTGGCCGTGATGCGGTATTCCAGCACCGCTTCCCGCACCCCTTTGCGGGGGCGGCTGACCGGGAAGACCCTCCCCTTCCGGCTGTCCTTGAAGAGATAGTCCCGCAGAGTCCCCGCTTCGGGCAGGGATTCATCCGGCGCTCCCGCAAGGACGGCGCGGTATTGCTTCACGAAGACCGGTGCGGCGGGGGTATGCTTCGTGGGTTCGGCCCGGCCGTCCAGCACGGCGTAGGCGTCCTGACTTTCGGTGATCTGCCGGGTCAGGGCCGCTGCGGCCTTCGCCGTCTTGGCCAGCACCATCAGCCCGGAAACGCCGATGTCCAGCCGGTGCACCACCCCCACATAGGCGTCCGGCTTGCCCCAGAGGGCCCGCAGCGCGTCGGGCAGACCCGATTCACTGGAAAGACCCGCCGGTTTGTTCACCACTGCAAGGGCCGCATCTTCGTAGACGATCACAGTTTGCCCTCGTCCAGCAGGGCCTTGAGCTTCAACACGCCCGCAATGGTCTTGCCGTCCTTGATCTCACCGCTCATGACCATTTCGTAGGCCTTTTGCAGCGGCACGCGGTCGGGGGTCAGGAACTCGTCCGCGTCAAGGTGCATGTGGGTCTTCGTCAGGCCGGTGGCGACCCATGTGTAGATGACCTCGGTATCGTAGCCGACGGTGGGGTAAAATTCCCCCAGCGAGGTGTAGTGCTCTGCAGTCAGGCCGCACTCCTCCTCCAGCTCCCGCTTGGCGGCTTCGAAGGGGTCCTCCCCTTGCTCCAGCTTGCCGGCGGGCAGCTCCCACAGCTCCTGCTGCATGGCGTAGCGGAACTGGCGGACCATGCAGATGGTGCCGTCCTCAAAATAGGGCACGATGCAGGCCCCGCCGTGGTGGTGGACCACCTCGCGGGTGGCGGTCTTTCCATTTTCCAGCAGGGCGGTATCCTTGGTCAGGGTGACCACCCGGCCCTCGAAGATCACCTCACTGGTCAGTTTCTTCTCAAAATGTGCTGCGTCCATCGTTTCTGCGTCCTTTCTGAGCGGGCCGAAAACGTTCCGAACCCGGAAAATCCATTGGTTCCAGTTTACGGCATCTCCTGTATGATTGTCAATTCAAAATTAATGAAAAGTTAAGAAAAATCCGCTGATCCCGCCAAAAACTTAAAATTCTGCAAGAAAAATCTCACCAAAAACACAAGAGTAAAAAACAGCCAAAAAATTTCTTGAATTTTTGTTGTGTTTTGCCAGTCGGTTTGCGTTTACTTTAAGGGCGGAATTTGCTATTATAGTATACGAGCAATAGTGCCTTTATGGGGTTCTCCGGCCCCGCCGGGGCGCATATTGCCCCGCGCAAAAGGTACCAAATTCTGAACAATGGAGGAAGAAAAATGCCTAGAGCAAAGCAAACCATGGATGGCAATACCGCTGCCGCTCATGTAGCATATGCCTACACGGACGTGGCTGCCATCTACCCCATTACCCCGTCTTCTCCGATGGCTGACTCTGTGGACCAGTGGTCTGCAGCAGGTCAGAAGAACATCTTCGGCAATCAGGTCAAGGTCGTCGAGATGGAGTCTGAGGCCGGCGCAGCCGGCGCAGTGCACGGCTCTCTGGGTGCAGGTGCTGTTACCACCACCTTCACCGCTTCTCAGGGCCTGCTGCTGATGATCCCCAACATGTACAAGATCGCTGCGGAGCAGCTGCCCTGCGTGTTCGATGTTTCGGCACGTACCGTTGCTACCCAGTCCCTGAACATCTTCGGTGATCACAGCGACGTTATGGCATGCCGCCAGACCGGCTTCGCAATGCTGGTCGAGAGCAGCGTGCAGGAAGTTATGGATCTGTCTCCCGTGGCTCATCTGGCAGCCATCGAGGGCAAGGTTCCCTTCCTGAACTTCTTCGATGGCTTCCGTACTTCTCACGAGTACCAGAAGATCGAGAAGTGGGACTACGCTGATCTGAAGGAAATGTGCAACATGGAGGCTGTTGAGGAGTTCCGCAAGAAGGCGCTGAACCCTGAGCACCCCAAGATGCGCGGCTCCCACGAGAACGGCGACGTGTTCTTCCAGCATCGTGAGGCCTGCAACTCTGTCTACGACGCACTGCCCGCAGTCGTCGAGAAGTACATGGCCAAGATCAACGAGAAGCTGGGCACCAACTACGACCTGTTCAACTACTACGGCGCTCCCGACGCAGACCGCGTCATGATCGCTATGGGCTCTGTCTGTGACGTTGCAGACGAGGTCATCGATTACCTGAACGCTAAGGGTGAGAAGGTCGGTATCGTCAAGGTCCGCCTGTATCGTCCTTGGGTGTCCTCCGCTCTGCTGAAGGTCCTGCCCAAGACTGCCAAGAAGGTCGCAGTTCTGGACCGTACCAAGGAGCCCGGCTCTCTGGGCGAGCCCCTGTATCTGGACGTTGCAGCTACCCTGCGTGAGGCTGGCATGAACGATGTCATCCTGACCGGCGGCCGTTACGGTCTGGGCAGCAAGGATACTCCCCCGTCTTCCATCTTCGCTCTGTTCAAGGAGCTGGAGAAGGATCAGCCGAAGGAGCGCTTCACGCTGGGCATCACCGATGATGTCACCGGTCTGTCCCTGCCTGAAGTCAAGCCCGCTCCCATCACCGCAGCTGCTGGCACCAAGGAGTGCAAGTTCTGGGGTCTGGGCGGCGACGGCACCGTCGGCGCTAACAAGAACTCCGTCAAGATCATCGGCGACCATACCGATAAGTATGTTCAGGCATACTTCCAGTATGACTCCAAGAAGACCGGCGGCGTGACCATCAGCCACCTGCGTTTCGGCGACAAGCCCATCCGCAGCCCCTACTACATCAATCAGGCTGACTTCGTGGCATGCCACAACCCCGCTTACATCCACATGGGCATGAAGATGGTCCAGGATGTCAAGCCCGGCGGCGTGTTCATGATCAACTGCCAGTGGTCCGATGAGGAGCTGGATCAGCACCTGAACGCTGAGGCAAAGAAGTACATCGCTGACAACAACATCCAGCTGTACACCATCAACGCAATCGATAAGGCAATCGAGATCGGTATGGGCAAGCGTACCAATACCATCCTGCAGTCCGCTTTCTTCAAGCTGGCTGACGTTATGCCCATCGAGGACGCCGTCAACTTCATGAAGCAGGCAGCTCAGAAGAGCTACGGCAAGAAGGGTCAGGACGTCGTTGAGATGAACTGGAAGGCCATCGATGCCGGTGTTGACGCGATCCACAAGGTCGATGTCCCCGCTTCTTGGTCCAACCCCGAAGCCGATCCCGCCCCGAAGGCTCTCTCTGGCCGTCCGGAACTGGTCAAGCAGATCCGCGACGTCATGGAGCCCATCGCTCGTATGGACGGCGACAGCCTCCCCGTCTCCGCTTTCGTTGCAAATGCAAACGGCGAGTGGGAGCAGGGTGCTTCTGCATATGAGAAGCGCGGCACTGCCGTCAATGTCCCTGAGTGGGATGCTTCCAAGTGCGTTGGCTGCAACCAGTGCGCATTCGTGTGCTCTCATGCAACCATCCGTCCCTTCCAGCTGACTGCTGACGAGCTGGCTGCTGCTCCCGCACAGACCAAGAGCCGCGACAACCGCCCGGCAAACGAGTACAAGTTTGTCATGGCTGTGTCTCCTCTGGACTGCATGGGCTGCGGCGAGTGCGTCACCGTCTGCCCCACCAAGGCAATCACCATGGTCCCGCAGGAGTCTCAGGCAGATCAGCAGGCAGTCTTCGACTACTGCGTCGCCAACATCTCCAAGAAGCCTTCCAAGTTTGCTGATGATACCGTCATCGGTTCTCAGTTCAACCAGCCGCTGCTGGAGTTCTCTGGCTCCTGCGCAGGCTGTGCCGAGACTTCTTATGCCCGCCTGATCACTCAGCTGTTCGGCGAGAAGATGTACATCTCCAACGCTACCGGCTGCTCCTCTATCTGGGGCGGTACCGCTTCCATCTCTCCGTACACCGTCAACAAGGACAGCGGCCATGGTCCTGCATGGTGCAACTCCCTGTTCGAGGATAACGCTGAGCATGGTCTGGGCCTGTACCTCGGCCAGAAGACCGTCCGTGAGAACCTGATCAAGCGCATCGCTGAGGTCGCTGGTTCTGACAAGGCTTCCGCTGAGCTGAAGGCTGCGTTCGACAAGTTCATGGAGACCAAGAACAACACCAAGGCCAACGACGAACCCGCTAAGGCTCTGATCGCTGAGCTGGAGAAGGCTGCTGCCGCTGGCTGCACCGAGTCCGCTGAGATCCTGAAGAGCAAGGAGTTCATCGCGAAGAAGTCCGTCTGGATCTTCGGTGGCGACGGTTGGGCATACGACATCGGCTTCGGCGGTCTGGATCACGTTCTGGCCTCCGGCGAGGATGTCAACGTCATGGTCTTCGATACTGAGATGTACTCCAACACCGGCGGACAGGCTTCCAAGGCCTCCAACATCGGTCAGGTGGCTCAGTTCGCCGCTGCCGGTAAGGAAGTGAAGAAGAAGAGCCTTGCCGAGATCGCCATGCAGTACGGCTACGTGTACGTGGCTCAGGTGGCTATGGGCGCCAATCCCGCTCAGACCATCAAGGCCATCACCGAGGCTGAGGCTTACAACGGCCCGTCCCTGATCATCGGCTATAGCCCCTGCGAGATGCACTCCATCAAGGGCGGCATGATCAACTGCCAGAAGGAAATGAAGAAGGCTGTCGAGTGCGGCTACTGGAACCTGTTCCGCTTCAATCCCGCGGCTGACAAGAAGTTCACGCTCGACTCCAAGGCTCCTGCCGGCGGTTACCGTGAATTCCTGATGAACGAGGCTCGCTACAGCCGCCTGACCCGCGAGTTCCCCGAGCGTGCAGAGGGTCTCTTCACCCGCAACGAGGACGCGGCCAAGGAGCGTTACGAGCACCTCACCAAGCTCATCGACCTGTACGACAAGCAGTAATCGCTGCTTCTACGGTATGAAAAAGGAGCACCCTTTCGGGTGCTCCTTTTTTGCGTTACTTTATGTCTGCATTCAGCAGCTTTTCGCTGATCGTATCCATCTGCGCCTGACTCAGTGTGCCGGTCACTGCGCTGCCACCTATGCGCACGATACGCTTGCTGCGCGTTAAGACCCACGAGACGCCCCAGCCGTCGCTTTCGGTATCGAAGGCCTGCCACGCGCGGTCCGCGCCCCACGGTG